>FUWD013429934.1_pt48 | contig 19769 bp, 22 predicted proteins | sample 1063281 | NCBI WGS metagenome assembly FUWD01 (sample SAMEA79048168, study PRJEB19326) | metagenome | biome: marine | reverse complement strand
CACTTATTGATATTAAAAAGAGAGGTTTTAATATTATTGGGTATGATAAAGCAAAGAATATGGTTTTAGAAGCAAAAGAAAATCTTAAAAAGAATAGATTGTCTCCCGATTTAGTATTCTATGATGATTTTGAAAATCCTAAAAAAATAAAAAATAATTCGGTAGATTGTATACTGGGTATGGGTGCTTTTTATTATGCTAAAAATGTTAACAAAACACTGCTAAATCAGAAAAAAAAATTAAAGAAAAATGGTAGATTAATTTTTTCATTAAGAAATAGGTTATTTGATATTATCACTTTAAATAACTACACAAAAACTTTTTTGGATGAAATATATGAAGTAGAAAAGTTAAAAAAAGAATGGAAAAATAAATATAAAAACTTAACAAAAAACTTTTCTGATAGAAAAAAATTTAAGTTTAAAAATATTGATGAAGAAGGTGTGTATAATCACACTCCTCACAATCCATTAACCATAACTGATGAAATGGCAAAATTAGGTTTGTCGGTTGAAGGGATATATTTTTATCATTTTCACGCCTTGCCACCTGTATTTGAAAACTATGATAAGCATTATTATAATAAAATTTCTTGGAAAATAGAAAATCCATTAGATTGGAGAGGTTTTTTCTTAGCATCTACTTTTGTTATTGATTGTAAAAAAATTAACTAAACCCTACTCTCTACATATCGTCTAATTAAGTTTTCAACTATATTTGACATTTTTCTCATATCTTTATCAGCGACCACTTTAAATCTATCAATGATATGTTTGTTAATTGTGTAATTTACTCTTTTTTTATGTTGTTTTATTTTATCTGATTGTGCTGACCACATATTTACTCCCTTATGTTGTGAATTTTTAGTTCATTGATGATGTCTGATAAGAACTTACCTGTTTCTCTAATGGTGTAACTATCACCACTTTTGCCTGTAATTGTTTTAATAAAATCTAAAACATATTGTTTCTTATTTATCAGGCCGTTTGTTTGTAACATATTAAACAACTCATCTTCTGCTTGTTCTGTGTCATAGTAGTTCTTTAGATTTTCTTTTCTAATCTGATTTACTGATTGTTCGATTAAGTTCATTTCTTTTCTCTTTGAAATTTTGTTATCAGTTCATTCTTATATTGAGTTACTAATTCATCTAGTTCTTTGGTTAAGGCAATCTTACTAAAGGTGTCTTTTGTTGATTTTATCTTGTTCCAGATACTTGTTATTTTATGTTCCATAATAGTATTTATAAGTGTTGTTACTTATGTAGTTGAACTAGCGTTCAACCAAGACTAGCGTCTTGTTCTCATATTGATAATCATTAGTGGTTATTATCTTGAGGTAATGTTTCATTCAGACAAAACTTTGCTATCAACTAATACTTAAAAAAATATTAGAAGTTAGAAAAGTCTTGCCCTTGAGTACAATGTACAAACAGACACTTACCTTGGAGTATTGAAAATTGGTATTCACAGACAAACGGTTGTGTTTCAATCTGCTGGTTAAACCAGATACTTACCTTTTTGCTAGCCTGAACCTTTTAAGCTCCTGTTTTTTTTCATAACAGAACGACTACCAACGCTAGACTTAATATCTTGGTAAGTTTGATATCAAGTTCATAGGGATTTAGAAGTTAGCACTATCACCCTCGTTTTTCCTTAAAATGAGTTTAAGGTCTCGTATATTGTAATAAGAAAAGTTCCGATTAAATTCTTACTACGATTTTAATAAAGTCCGATAAATGTTTTGCTTTAATCACATCGCTTTACGCTTTAAATAACTATTTAAAATATCGTACTTCTTAATATCTATTTATACATCCTAGACACTTCACTTTACGAAAAAGTGAATCTTTTTTCTTACTCTACGCCAGACGTTCTCAAATACTAGACTCACAAGATTAAACCACCGTTTGTTGTAGGTATTCCTTTGTCTTGGGTGGGTGTGGGTAAGAGGTTAATTAAGATTAAGTAGCATTCATCATAAAATGAAACTTGTTGATCTCCGTGTAGCCTAAGAGTTCTCAAATAATAGACTCAGCAGATAGTGGGTTAAACTTATTTGTGATGAGATTTACCTGAAAACCTTTTTTGTACCATTTTTGTTTTAGGTTTCTGCTCTGTGAAAAAGTTTCTGCTCTGGTTTCTGCTCTTAAAATTAAAAAAAGATAATAGAATCAAAGTGAATTAGTTTTTAAGGGGCGTTCTGTTGCAAGGTGCCCCGGACCCCTGCTTTTTAATTAACCGAAGTTAATTAAGCAGCAATAGCGTAACTTTCGTTAGCATTTAAAATGTAGCCCGTCACAGCGGAACAATACTGAACGAAAGAAAAGCTTTTAGACATCTGTCGAGCCTATTTCACCCCCATGAGTTGTAAAATGGTGGAGGTGCAGGGTACCGCCCCCTGGTCCAAAATGTTTATTACGAATTTCGTTTATCGTTATAGTTGGAAAACCAACATCAATAATATAAAACTTTCTGAAACTGATTCAAAGATAAATCGTAAATGAAACTTACTGAGCAACAAAATCAAGAAATAGCTGATCAAAAATCTCAGCAATACCCAACTAAAAGAGTTACCTCTCCAGAGTTAGAAAAAATTCTTTATGATGCCCTTCCTGTTTTGGATCATGGTTTCGTCAGAGTGGTGGATTACATGGGTGATGATAGCTCTATCGTTCAATCAGCCAGAGTTTCATATGGAAAAGGAACGAAAAAAGTTTCAACAGACGAGGGGTTAATTCGTTATTTAATGAGACACTGGCACAGCACACCTTTTGAAATGTGTGAAATTAAATACCATGTAAAACTTCCAATTTTTATAGCAAGACAGTGGATTAGACACAGAACCGCAAATGTTAATGAATATTCTGCAAGATATTCGATTCTAGATAAAGAATTTTACATTCCTGAAAAAGAACAGCTATCTGCTCAAGCAACTAACAATAGGCAAGGAAGAGGAGATTTAATTACAGGAGATCAGGCGGATGAGGTGCTTAAGATTTTAAAAGACGATTCTATACGAACGTACGACAATTATGAAAAAATGTTGAATGAAAGATTTGATGGAACAGTTATTGATGAAGGAAAATCTGGTTTAGCCAGAGAGCTTGCAAGAATGAACTTAACTTTAAATTCATATACTCAGTGGTATTGGAAAACAGACTTATTAAATCTGTTAAATTTTTTATTTCTAAGAGCGGATAGTCATGCCCAATATGAAATCAGAGTTTATGCAGAAGCTATGTTGGAGACAGTTAAAAAATGGGTTCCCATCACGCACTCCGCATTTTTAGATTACAGAGTGGGAGCCGCACATGTTTCTTCCAAGGGATTAAAGATTGTAAAAAATATGATTGGCGGAAAACAAGTTTCTTACGAAGAATCTGGACTAAGCAAAAGAGAGTGGAATGAGCTAATGGAAACTCTTGAACTTAAAGATAAAATTATTTAATTTTTATATATATATATAAATTAATGAAACAAATAACAATTATTGGACCCTGCTATAATGAGAGTGAAAATATTGATGAATATTTAAAAAGAGTCATTAAAACTTTAGAAAAGCTTAAATTAGATTATCAAATTATTTTAGTTGACGACGGATCAGAAGATGCCACTTGGAATAAGATTTTAGAAAATAGTAAGAAAAATAATAATATTCATGGTATAAAATTTACAAGAAATTTTGGCCACCAATCAGCTATCATGGCAGGTATAAATTTTGCTAAATCCGAATATGTATTTTTTAGCGATGTTGATCTTCAAGATCCTCCTGAATTATTAGAACAGATGTTTGAAAAAATAACCCAGAGTAAATTAGATGCTGTGTTTGGAAAAAGAAGCAAAAACAAAGAAAGTTTTTTCAAAAAATACTCCTCGATAGCTTTTTATAAATTTTTTAATGTTATTTCAAATACAAAAATAAGTGAACAAACATCAGACTTTATATTAATTAATCAAAAAGTTTTGGAAGAGTTAAAGAAAATTAAAGATAAAGATATTTTTTTAAGAGGATTGATACCTTGGTTTGGATTTAATATTGGTTATGTCGAATTTCAGAGAGAGAAAAGAAAAAAAGGAAATTCAGGGTGGTCAATTTTAAAGATGTTAGACTTTAGTCTGACAGCTTTATTGTCTTTTTCAAATTTTCCAATGCGTCTATCTTTTATTTTAAGTTTAGTGTCTATCATTTCATTTATTACCCTAACTTTTTTCGCACTTTTTTCTTACATTTCAACGGATGTTGTCAAAGGATGGACGAGCTTATTTTTAGTTATTTCATTTTTTAATACAATAATTTTCTTTGTTTTAGGGATAGTGGCCGAGTATGTTGGAAGGATATATTTAAATAGCAAAGATAAGCCATTGTATGTGGTGGATCAAATATCTAAAGTTGATGAAAATTAGTTTGTTTAATCAAAATCAACTCAATAAAAAATATGTCTGTTACTTATTACTTTTTATTGGACTCGCTCTTCATTTAATTTACCTTTTGCAATTTGATGATTATTTTGATGACTGGAATTTTTTTTTACTGTTGATTCTAATATTTCTGATTCTGAAACATGGCAAAGGCATTACTTTGGGGACAGGGGAGGTGGGAGTGTTTTAAAAGAGGCATTTCCATGGAATTTTACCTACCTTACAAAATATGTTTTAAAATCTATAGGACATTCCATTGAGAACACACATTACTTTATTTTTTTATTTTCAGTTTTTTCTTATTTTGTATTTTATAAAATTGCCAATTTAATTTTAAAAGATTTTAAATTTATTTTCATTGCAACTATTTTATTTATTACAAATCTTTTTTTGATAAGAGAGTTAAATTCTTTTAGGCCCCACTCACTAGTAATGCTTATGAGTCTACTTAGTAATTATTTTTTTATTTTAATATTTATTAAAAATCAAAATAAAAATATCAATTTTATTTTTTATATAATTTCGACTTTACTAATGTTGTCTTTTTGGCCTCACTCACTTGCATTACTAGGAGGCCATTTTTCTTTTTTGCTTATTGTTTATTTAAAAAAAATAATAATTTTTTATTATGTTTTTGGTCTCCATTAGTTATTTTGATTTTGTATATCTTATTAAATTACAAGTATTTGCAATATGTGGCGTTTGATAATAATTGGAGCTACACACCTCTTGATCTCACTTTTTTTATAAATTTCTTTTTTAGATCTTTTTTTGGCTCCATAGTTTTTGGAGGTATAATGTTGTCAGTATTTGCTTTTTATTTAATAGAGGAGGTTAAAACTAATTTTAATTATTATAAAAAAAATAATTTTCTTAGCATCCCATTATTGAATATAAATGTAAAAAATTTTATACTATTTAACATACTTGCTATTTATTCAGTTGTTCTTGCTTATTCAATTCTTAAAGAGTCGGTCATAGCTCCAAAATACTTTTTGATCTTAATACCATTGATTATTATTTGGGTAAGTTTAAAAATTAATGAAAATAAAAAAAATTATATTTATAATTTTATTATTATATCCACCCTTTTAAATTCTATTTATTTTTGGAATGACTTGCCTATAGATAGATCGCCCACCAGAGAGGCTCTAAAAATCATTAATAATCTTAATATAAAAAAAATTTACACAACGGAATCAACTGTATTTAATAATTATTTATCAAACTACAATTATGCAATTCGTAATAAACTTATAATAAAGAAACTACAATCTCTAAAGACGAAAGAAAAAGCTATAAATTTTGCAATCTTGTGTCTTAATTATCCAAGATTTGAATTTGGCGCTTCCAACAGAAAACTTGAGGATTTAGAGCCACAGTGCGAAAAAGTTTTTAAAAATAAAAATTTTCGAATTCAAGAAAAAATTTTTATTCCTGATTTTTTAATAGTTATTTCCAAATCTAACTATTAATTCTTGAAAATAATTTTTTATTTTTTTTTATTAAATTAGTATACAAATTTAGACTATAATTTTTAAAATATTTAAATGAGCCAAAATACATCTGGAGTACATAAAATTTTTTCCTATCCATTATTTTATTCTTTAACGCAAAAAATTATGTCTGGCGTATCTACTAGAGGTGCTTTAGTGAAAAATGTTATAAATACAAATAGTAAAATATTAGACATAGGTTGTGGAACTGCAAAAATAATCGACAGCCTTCCGGTAGTTGATTATTATGGATACGATATTAGTAAAAAATATATTAGTTATGCTAAAAAAAAATACAATTCAGAACAAAACAAATTTTTCTGCAAAAAATTTAACTCAAATGAATTAAGCAAACTTCCTAAATTTGATTTTATCTTATTGTTTGGAATAATTCATCATTTAGATGACGATGAGCTGCATGACATGCTTCCAGGTTTAAAAAGAGCTTTAAAAACAAATGGTAAGCTCATAACCTGTGACCCGATTTTTACAAATAATCAAAATTTTATAGCCAATTTCTTAATTAAAAAAGACGTGGGAGAAAATGTTAGGTATAAAGATGGTTATATAAAGCTATTGAGCAGGCATTTTAATAAAATAAAATTTAAAATTAAAAAACAAAAATTTGTCCCATACACGTGGTTTTCTACACAGTGTCAAAAATAAAAAAAAATCTTTATAAATAGTTTTTGAACTTTCTTTTAAGACCAATTCTGTTTAGCTTCTCAATCCAACGGATCTCATTTTTAACTATTTTATCAATAGTCGAATTTTTGGCAGTCCAGGATAGATAGCGTTTCTCCTTTTTGGCATTACAAATTAAGCTTGAAACATCTCCTCTTCTTCTTTTTTCGTACTTAACTTTAATTTTTTTTTTAATTTTTTTTTCAACAAAATTTACAATGTCATTGTTAGAGATTCCGCTTGAATTACCAATATTTAAAAGTAAAGATTTTTTATTTTTAAATAAAAAAATAATTGATTTTTTGATAGCTATACAAATATCTTTTATATGAACATAATCTCTTATGCATGTTCCGTCCGGTGTATTAAAATCTTTTCCATAGATATAAACAGTTTTATTTTTTAAACCCTTGTAAGTTACAGTTGGAACCAGGTGAGTCTCTGGTTTGTGAAGCTCACCCACAAGAGGCTCTGATAACGCAGAGCAAACATTAAAAAATCTTAATATAATATGATTTAATCGCTTTTGTTTCTTTATATCTTTTTCACAAATGAATTTAGTTTTTGCATAACAGCTTAATGGCTGCAGACTAGAATTTTCTTTGAGAGGCTTTGTGTTTTTTTTGTAAACAGAGGCAGTGCTAGAAAAAATAATATTTTTATTTTTTTTCTCTCCATCAAATCTAACAAAACATTTGTAGCCAAAATATTATTTCTATAATATTTTTTTTCATTAATTGTTTCATCAACTAAAGACTGGGCTGCAAGATGAACTATTAGTTTTGGTTTTGTAATGTCTAAAATTTTTTCAAATTTTTTTATATTCATTATATCGCATTTATATATTTTTTTATTAAAAGTATTATTGCGATCTAGACCACTAACATTAAAATTTTTTTTTAAAAAATTAAATAAACAATTTCCAATATACCCATTTGCACCTGTAATAAGTATATTCATTTTAGACATTTTTAAAAACTTGTTAAATTTTTATTATTATTTTTTTTGCAATATTTGTCATTTCTTTTTCGATCCTAGTGTCCTTGAAAAACTCAACATATGGTTTTCCATTATCCCCACCTTGTCTTAATGCTGTTTCAATGGGAATAGTTCCTAGCAAATCAATACCTAGATTTTCAGCCATTTTTTTTGCTCCATTTTTTCCAAAAATAAAGTGTTCTTTCCCATCATCTGAAGTGAAGCTGCTCATATTTTCAACAATTCCTAAAATATTAACATTAGTTTTTTGAAACATTTTAATTCCACGGTTTGCATCTAATAGTGCAACTTCCTGAGGGGTAGAAATTACTACTGCACCATCAATTTGAATTTCTTGAGAAAAAGTTAATAGGGCATCTCCAGTTCCAGGGGGTAAATCAATAACTAAATAATCCAAATTATCCCAAAGAACATTGGTGGTGAAAGTTTTGATAGCGCTGATAACCATGGGTCCTCTCCAAATCATAGCCGTATCTTGATTGACCATGAATCCAATAGACATGCATTGAAGTCCGTATTTTGAAATGGGAATTAAGTTTTTTCCGTCTTCACTTTTTGGTTTGTCGGAGATCCCAAGCATTTGTGGAAGGGAAGGACCATAAATATCCGCATCTAATATTCCCACTTTGTAATTTAATTTTTTTAAAGCAATAGCTAAATTAACTGCGATGGTGGATTTTCCTACGCCACCTTTAGCACTTGAAATTGCAATAATCTTTTTAACGCCATTAATAGGTAGTTTTTAATTTTTTAGAACCAGGAGAAATCTTATCTACAAACTCCTTGCTCAAATTTACTGATTTTGCGTCCATTTGCCCTTGTAATTTTATTTTAAGTAACTATCTTCTACTATATTAGTTACATCAATAAATTTTAAATTTATCAATGATTAAAAATATTTTAAATATGGTTCAATCTCCTTGGGGCAATGGCGGAAATAACGACGGTCCCAGTCAGGGTTCTGGAGGTGGCGGACAAAGACCGCCTAGCATTGATGATCTAGCTGATCAGTTTCAAAACTCAATAAAAAAAATGTTTCCAGGAGGAGCGAATGTTCCCGGAGGAAAAAAGCCAATCGGATTATTTATTATTATTGCTTTAGCCTTGTGGCTTGGAAGTGGATTTTACAGAGTACTGCCTGATGAGCAGGGTGTGGTTTTAAGATTTGGAAAGTTTGTTAATTTAACTCAACCAGGTTTAAATTATCACTTACCCTTTCCAGTAGAAACAGCGCTTACTCCCAAAGTTACCAGAGTAAATAGAATAGATGTTGGTTATAGATCGGCATCAGATACTGGACGGGCTACTAGTATTGCAGATGTCCCAGAAGAAAGTCTAATGTTAACGGGTGATGAAAATATAGTCGATATAAACTATTCTGTTTTTTGGTTAATTAAAGATGGGGGAAAATTTCTTTTTAATATTCAGGATCCAGAAGAAACAGTAAAAAGTGTTGCCGAAACTGCAATGAGAGAAGTAGTTGCAAGAAACCCAATTCAAACAGTTTTAACTGGCGGAAGAGCTCGAATTGAAATTGACACACAAAAAATTATGCAAGAAATTTTAGACTTTTATGAATCTGGAATTCAAATCACACAAGTTCAAACGCAAAAAGCAGATCCTCCAAAAGAGGTGATAGATTCATTCAGAGATGTTCAGGCTGCTAAAGCTGATAAAGAACGATTACAAAACGAAGCTGATGCTTACGCAAATGACGTTATACCGAGAGCTCGAGGAGAAGCTGCACAGATTGTTCAGCAAGCTGAAGGTTATAAACGACAAGTAGTTGCTTCTGCAGAAGGTGAAGCAAGTAGATTTCTTGCAATTTATGACGAGTATAAAAATGCAAAAGCAGTAACTCAAGAGCGTATGTACCTAGAGACTATGGAAAAAGTATTAGCGGGTATTGATAAAATTATTATAGATCAAAAATCAAGCGGCGGTGTGGTTCCTTATTTGCCTTTGCCAGAGCTTGGAAAAAAGAGAAGTGAGAAAAAATAATGAGTGAAAAAAAATTAAAAATATTATTACCTATTATCGGAGTACTTGCTTTCATTAGTTATACGACGATGTTTACGGTTAATGAAATTCAACAAGCTATTATCTTGCAATTCGGTGATCCAAAAAGAGTTATTCAAAAAGCAGGACTTAACTTTAAGATTCCTTTTGTCCAAAACGTTGTATTACTTGATAAGAGAATTTTAAATTTAGATGCTCCATCAGAAGAAATTATTGCGTCTGACCAAAAAAGATTGATAGTAGATGCGTTTGCAAGATTTAAGATTAAAGATCCTTTAAAATTTTATATTTCAGTTGGAAACGAAAGAGTAGCTAGATCAAGGTTGTCGACCATTATTAACTCTAGAATAAGAGGTGTTTTGGGTAAAGAAGAGCTTGCAACTTTAGTCTCTAAAGAGCGAGCAAGACTGATGGACAAAATTACTCAAGATGTAAATGCGGAAGCATCTAAGCTTGGTATAGAGATTATTGATGTAAGAATTAAAAGAGCAGATCTTCCTCAGGCAAATAGTGAAGCTGTTTATCGAAGAATGCAAACAGAACGTTTAAGAGAAGCAAAAGAATTTAGAGCAGAAGGAGCTGAGATTGCTCAAACTGTAAGATCTACTGCTGATAAAGAAGTTACTATTATTCTGGCAGAAGCTAATAAAAAATCTGAAATCCTAAAAGGAGAAGGTGACGGAAAAAGAAATAAAATATTTGCAGATGCTTTTGGAAAAGATCCTAATTTCTTTAGTTTTTACCGTGCAATGCAATCGTATGAAAAATCACTTATTGGTGGTGAAACTTCTTTAATATTATCTCCTGATAGTGAGTTCTTTAGATTTTTCGGAAAATCAGGACTAAGTCTTATCAAAAAATAATCTGTTAGCATGAAAGAGTTTGGCATAGCCATTGGTCTGCTTTTAGTGATTGAAGGATTGTTATATGCCATGTTTCCAAGCGCAATGAAAAGCATGTTAAATACCATGAAGGATTTGCCTATTCCTAAACTTAGATCTGGCGGACTTATTTTTGCCTTATTGGGATTTATTATAGTTTGGTATATAAAAAGATAAATTATGATGAAAAATTATTTAATAAATAAAAAATTTATTTTTACTTTTGTTTTTTTATTCTTATCCATTTTATTTTTTAGCAACCACTCTTTTGCCAAAGACGCTCCCTCTAGTTTTGCAAATTTAGCAGAAAAATTAATGCCCTCAGTTGTAAATATATCTGCAACAAGTGTAGTAGAAACAAGACCACAATCGCAACAGCCATTTCCTTTCCAGTTTCCACCTGGATCGCCTTTTGAAGATTTCTTTAAAGAATATAATCAACAACAGAAAACGCCACAAAAAAGAAAATCAACGGCGCTTGGATCTGGATTTGTGATCAGTGAAGATGGCATTGTGATTACTAACAATCATGTTATTCAAGGATCTGAGGGAATTATAGTCAGATTTACGAATAAAAAGAATACAATGCAAAATTAATTGGAACAGATCCTGTAAGCGATATTGCTGTTTTGCAAATACAATCTAAAGAAAAATTTAAACCAGTGCCACTTGCAGACTCAAGCAAAGCAAGAGTAGGAGATTGGGTGCTAGCCATTGGAAATCCTTTTGGTCTTGGTGGAACAGTTACGGCAGGAATTATTTCTGCAATTAATAGAGATATCAACATAGGTAGATACGATAATTTTATTCAAACCGATGCTTCTATTAACCAAGGAAATTCCGGCGGACCTTTATTTAACATGGATGGAGAAGTAGTTGGAATTAATACAGCAATTTTTTCAAACTCAGGAGGTTCTGTTGGAATCGGATTTGCCATTCCATCTAGCTTTGCTAAAAATGTAGTGAAACAACTTAGAGATTACGGAGAAACTAGACGAGGTTGGTTAGGCGTTAGAATTCAAGAAGTTACGAAAGAAATTGCTGACAGCTTAGGAATGAAAGAGGTAATTGGAGCTTTAGTTGCAGATGTAAACGAGAAAGGACCGGCTAAAAAAGCTGGAATTCAAAATGGAGATGTTATTATTGAATTTAATGGAATTAAAATAGATTCTATGAGAGTGCTTCCCAAGGTAGTCGGAGAAGCTCCGGTCGGTAAAGCAGCGACTTTAAAAATTTGGAGAAATAAGAAAATACTAACTAAAAAAATTGTACTTGGCAGACTAGAAGATACAGAGCAATTCAAGAAAAAATCCAAGCCTAAAGAAGAAGAAAATAAGGAAGAGGATACTTTATTAAAAGCTTTAGGAATTAAAGTTCGTGACGTAACTAATAAGGATGTCACTAGTCGAAAATTGACTACCGGCATAAGTGGAGTTGTTATTCAGGAAATTAAAACAGAGGGTGCTTTATCCGATTCACCCATTCAAGTAGGAAACATCATTATCGGTTTGCAAAATGAGAAAGTAAAAAATGTATCCGATCTTAAAAGTAAACTAAAAAAATTGAAAAAATCTAAAAACACTTCTGTTTTATTAACGATTATAGATTCTCAGAATAGAAGTAGATTTGTTGGTGTGAAAATTAAATAATTCACACTTCATGCAAGCTAAAATAATTTTAATTTCCGGTCCTACCGCCTCAGGAAAGTCTAAGCTTGCGATTGATATTGCCAAAAAATTTAAAGGAGAGGTCGTGAATGCGGATAGTATGCAAGTCTATAAAGAAATTAAAATTTTATCTGCCAGACCAGCCGATACTAAAAAAATTAAACATCATTTATATGGATTTGCAAGTGTCAAAAAAAAATTCTCTACAGGTCATTGGTTAAAATTAGTAGATAAAAAAATTCAAGAAATTGTTAAAAAAAATAAAACACCAATCATTGTGGGAGGAACCGGTCTTTACTTTAAATCATTGATAAATGGTATGGCAAAAATACCAATTATATCCAAAACTATTAGAGAGCAAGTTATAAAAATTCATTCCAAGCTTGGTAATCATTCTTTTTATAAAAAATTAATATCTTTAGACCCGGAATGTAAAAAAAATCTTAAACCTTCAGACCCACAAAGAATGATCAGGGCTTATGAGGTTTTTTTAAAAACAAAGAAATCTTTTTATCAGTGGCAAAAAGAAACGAAATCCAACTATGCAAAAGAAACATTTATTAAAATAGCACTGAATCCAGATAGGCAGCATTTGCACAATGAGATTGTTAGACGTTCTAAACAAATAGTTAATCCAAAATCTATTCTAGAGGTAAAAAGATTTTCTAAACTTAAGATGAACAAAAGACTGCCAGCTAACTTTATTATTGGAATTAATGAAATAAATGACTATTTGCAAAATAAAATTACCAAAGAAATTCTTCATGAAAGAGTTATTATTCGCACCAGACAGTACGCTAAAAGACAATTTACATGGCAAAGAGGTCAAATGCAGGACTGGAATCGATTTGACGAAGTCAATTATTCTAAATTATTAAAAAAAATTTCAATATTGCTATCTAAAACTTGACCAGAAGTCTTAGAAAGATAAATTCAATTTTTAGGAGATTTCTATGAGCACGGAATTGACCGGTGCGGAGATAGTTTTTAAGGCTCTGACCGATCATAAGGTTGAATATATTTTTGGTTACCCAGGAGGAGCGGTGCTTCCTCTGTATGATCAGCTATCTAAGCAAAAAAAAATAAAGCATATATTAGTTCGACATGAACAAGGTGCAGGACATGCTGCAGAAGGGTATGCTAGGTCTACTGGAAAACCTGGTGTAGTTTTAGTTACTTCAGGACCAGGCGCTACGAATATGGTTACAGCATTAACTGATGCGTATATGGATTCTATTCCTTTAGTTTGTATTACGGGACAAGTTCCCACTCACTTAATTGGTACAGACGCATTCCAAGAATGTGACACCACTGGAATTACAAGACCCTGCACAAAACACAATTGGTTAGTCAAAGATGTGAATCAAATTGCAGAAACAATACATAAGGCTTTTCGTATTGCAACAACAGGAAGACCAGGACCCGTATTAATTGATATCCCAAAAGATATTCAGTTTAAAAAAGGAATTTATCAATCAGAAGAAAAAATTGAAATTGATAGCTATCGTCCAAATTACAAAGGAGATCCCGATCAAATTGAAAAAGCGGTAGAGATGATATCGCAGGCAAAAAAACCTATTTTTTATACAGGAGGAGGAGTAATTAATGCAGGAGAAAAAGCATCTGAAATTCTTCGGGAGTTAGTTTTTGCAACTGGATTTCCCATCACTTCTACTTTGCAAGGTTTAGGATGCTATCCGGGAGAGGACTCTCAATTTTTAGGAATGTTAGGAATGCACGGAACCTTTGAAGCAAATAATGCCATGCATGATTGCGATCTAATGATTAACATTGGAGCAAGATTTGATGATCGTATTACCGGAATGGTTAGTAAGTTTTCTCCCAACTCAAAAAAAATTCATATTGATATAGATCCTTCTTCTATTAATAAAATTGTAAAGGTGGATGTTGCTATTGTTGGTGATGCCCAAAGCATAATGAGCACTATGCTTGAAATTATTAAAAAAAAATACCCAGGATTTAAAAATTCGAATAAAGAAAAAATTAGTGACTGGTGGAAACAAATTGAAAAGTGGAGAGAAAAAAAATCTCTTTCATTTAGAGAAGATAAAAAAACTATTTTACCTCAGTATGCTGTTCAGAGACTGTATGAGTTAACTAAAAATCAAGATACCTTCATTACAACCGAAGTGGGCCAGCATCAAATGTGGGCAGCACAACATTATAAATTTAGTAAACCTAACAGATGGATGACATCTGGTGGATTGGGTACTATGGGGTATGGTTTGCCAGCTGCAATAGGTGTTCAAGTGGCTCATCCAAAAAGACTAGTAATAGATATTGCAGGTGAAGCTTCTATTTTAATGAACATTCAAGAGCTTTCAACAGCTGTTCAATACCGACTTCCTGTAAAAATATTCATCTTAAACAATGAATACATGGGTATGGTGAGGCAGTGGCAAGAGTTGCTGCACGATAAAAATTATTCAGAAAGTTATTCGGAAGCTCTTCCAGATTTTGTAAAACTTGCAGAAGCGTATGGGGCAGTTGGAATTCGCGCTAGTAAGCCAGATGAGTTAGATGAAAAAATTAAAGAAATGATTGATGTAGATAAGCCAGTTATCTTTGATTGTCGTGTTACGAAGGAAGAAAATTGCTTTCCAATGATACCTTCAGGAAAAGCTCATAATGAGATGATACTGGGACCAGATGATGATGATGTAATTACAGAAGAAGGAAAGGTATTAGTTTAATGTCAAAATCAGCCTATCCAATCAAAACAGAAGAAGAGAAATTTGAGAAAGTAGTTATTGTTGCTTGGGTAGATAATGAGGCAGGAGTGCTAGCTAGGGTTTCTGGTCTTTTTTCTGGAAGAGGCTACAATATTGAATCACTTGCAGTTGCCAAGGTGGATGAGGAAAAAAATATTTCTAGAATTACAATTGCTACTAATGGAACCAAGTCTGTTATTGAGCAAATCAAAGCGCAATTATTGAAGTTAGTACCTGTTCACAATGTGTCTGACTATAAAATTGATGATCAATCTATTTTTAGAGAATTGACACTAATAAAATTTATAGGAGACAAAGAGCTATTGAGTAAGGCTGAGAAAATTTGTGTTGACTTTAAAGGTGAGTTTTTAGATAAAACTCCACAGTCATTTATTGTTCAAATTGTAAACACAAGAAGAGACATTGATGATTTTATTAAGAAAGCAAAACCATTTGGGTTAGCCAGTATTACTAGAAGTGGTCCTTTAGCCATGTCCAAGGGACCGATAACCACGAAAGATAACAAAGGAAAAGTTTTATGAAAATGTTTTACGAAAAAGATGCTGATGTAAATTTAATAAAATCAAAAAAAGTAGCTATTATTGGTTTTGGTAGCCAGGGTCATGCCCACGCTCTTAATTTGAAGGATAGTGGAGTAACTGAAATTGTAGTGGCTCTTCGTGAAGGTTCTTCTAGTATTAAAAAAGCTGAACAAGCTGGCTTAAAAGTCATGAACATTTCTGATGCAGCAGAATGGGCAGACGTAGTAATGATTTTAGCTCCAGATGAATTGCAGTCAGGTATTTACAAAAATCATATTGAACAAAGAATGAAACAAGGATCCAGTTTAGCTTTTGCGCATGGTTTAAATATTCATTACGATTTAATTAAATCGAGAGATGACTTGGATGTGTTTATGGTTGCTCCTAAAGGACCAGGTCATTTGGTAAGAACAGAATTTCAAAAAGGGGGAGGAGTTCCTTGTTTAATGGCAGTTCATAAAGATAGTTCAGGCAAAGCAAGAGACTTGGCTCTTTCGTACGCTTCTGCTATTGGAGGAGGAAAGTCGGGAGTTATCGAAACTACTTTTAAAGATGAGTGCGAAACAGATCTATTTGGTGAACAGGCAGTTTTGTGTGGTGGAGTTGTTGAGTTAATTAAAAACGGATTCGAAACTCTTACAGAAGCAGGGTATCCACCTGAAATGGCTTACTTTGAATGTTTGCATGAAGTAAAGCTTATTGTGGATCTTATTTACGAAGGTGGAATTGCAAATATGAATTATTCAATCTCTAATACTGCAGAGTATGGCGAATATGTTTCGGGCAAAAAAATTATCGATAGCAAAACTAAAGAAAGAATGAAAGAAGTTCTAAATGACATTCAATCTGGAAAATTTACTAAAGACTGGATGAAGGAAAATGAGAACGGACAAAAAAACTTTCTACAAATGAGAAAAGATCTTGCAGACCATCCGATTGAAAAAGTGGGTGAGAAGCTAAGAGGAATGATGCCTTGGATCTCGGACAATAAAATTATTGATAAGGATAAAAACTAGAATAAGCTCATTTTTCTTTCTTTTTTAGTAACTAGGCTATAATAACACAATACAATTTATGCGTTAAAAGTAGATTTTTTCGTAAAGCTTTATTACATTGTGGCCATGGACAAAAACCAGATTATTATATTTGACACTACTCTTAGAGATGGGGAGCAATCTCCTGGAGCTTCTATGAGCTTAGAAGAAAAGGTTCAGATTGCAAAAGCATTTCAAGATTTGGGTGTGGATGTTATGGAAGCTGGATTTCCAGCAGCTTCTCAAGGTGACTTTGAAGCTGTTTCGGAAATTAGTAAAATTTTAACAAAAACGATTCCCTGTGGTTTGGCAAGATCTTTAAAAAATGATTTAGACAAATGTTACGAGTCATTAAAGCATTCTAAGCATTTTAGAATTCATACTTTTATTGCTACCAGTGATCTTCATATGAAGCACAAGTTGCAAAAAACACGTGAAGAAGTGTTAGGCTTAATTAAATTTAGTGTTGAGTATGCAAAAAAATTTACACCTGATGTTGAGTGGTCACCGGAAGATGCAACTAGAACAGATTCTGATTTTTTATGCAAAACTGTAGAGTTGGCAATTAAATCTGGAGCAACTACTATTAATATTCCAGATACGGTTGGTTACGCAACTCCTTCAGATTACGAAAGAATTATTAAAGATTTATATAACCGAGTTCCCAACATAGACAAAGTAGTCGTTTCTACTCATACCCATAATGATTTAGGATTGGCAGTAGCAAATGCTTTGGCAGGTGTGGCAGCAGGTGCAAGGCAAGTAGAATGTACTATTAACGGTATTGGAGAGAGAGCTGGTAATGCTGCTTTAGAAGAAGTGGTAATGGCCATTAAAACTAGAAACGATTTAATGCCATACACAACTAATATTAATACTAAAAAAATTAGCCCTTGTTCAAAATTATTATCTAGTACCATTGGTTTTCCTGTTCAGTATAATAAAGCCATTGTAGGAAAGAATGCCTTTGCCCATGAATCTGGAATTCACCAAGACGGAATGTTAAAAAATAAAAATACTTATGAAATCATGACTCCAGAAAGTGTTGGGGTAAGCAAGTCTTCTCTTGTAATGGGAAAGCATTCTGGTCGACATGCATTTAAAGAAAAATTAATTGTATTGGGATATCCTAATTTTGACGAATCTAAAATTGACGAGGCATTTAAAAAATTTAAAGACCTGGCTGATAAAAAGAAACATGTATTTGATGATGATATAGCAGCTTTAGTTGACGATGAATTAATGAACGATAAAAATGTCATCAAGTTGGTTTCCTTAGATGTATTTGCCGGAACTAAGGGTCAAAAAGCAGTTTTAGAACTTGATGTTTATGGAACTATTTCAAAAACAGAACAGTCTGGAGATGGACCTGTAGATTCTATTTTTAAAGGTATTAAAGAATTGTTCCCCCATGAAGCGCACTTACAATTATATCAAGTTCATGCTGTGACTGAAGGTACAGATGCACAAGCAACGGTTAGCGTTAGAATTGAAGAAAAAGGAAAAATTTCTGTAGGCCAAGCAGCAGACACAGATACATTGGTAGCCTCTGCAAAAGCTTATATTAATGCTTTAAATAAGTTAATAATTAAAAGAAAAAGAACAGCACCAAACGAAGAGTTTTCAACTGCTATTTAACAAGAAAGGATAAAGAATGTTTAATAAAATAATGTCAATGTGGTCAACCGATATGGCAATAGATTTGGGTACGGCTAATACTTTAGTGTATGTAAAAGGAAGAGGCATTGTCTTAAACGAACCTTCTGTAGTTGCTATCATTAATGACAAGGGAAAAAACACAGTTCTTGCAGTTGGAGAAGATGCCAAGCAAATGCTAGGAAGAACTCCCGGAAGTATTCAGGCTATACGTCCATTAAGAGACGGTGTGATTGCAGACTTTGTGGTTACGGAAGAAATGATTAAGCATTTTATTAAAAAAGTTCACAAAAGATCAGCATTTGCTAATCCTAGAATTATTATTTGCGTTCCTACAGGATCTACCCCTGTTGAAAGAAGAGCCATTCAGGAAGCGGCACATGCGGCAGGTGCTAGAAAAGTACAACTTATTGAAGAGCCAGTAGCAGCTGCTATTGGAGCTGGATTGCCAATTTCAGAACCAACTGGTTCTATGATTGTAGATATTGGAGGAGGCACTACAGAAATTGCCGTATTATCTTTGGGAGGAATTGTTTACTCAAAATCTTTACGATTAGCGGGCGATGCTTTGGATCATGCAATTATCACTTTTATGAGAAAAAGATTTAATTTACTTATTGGAGAATCTACAGCAGAAAAAATTAAAAGAGAAATTGGCTCTGCCATTCCATCAAATTCAGAAAATACCTACATCATGAAGGGAAGAGATGTAAGAACAGGCGTTCCTAAGGAAGTTAAATTGACAGAAAAAGATACAGCAGAAGCATTAGCACCTGTCGTAAGTCAAATCATTGCAGCAATTAGAGAGGCCTTAGAAAATACACCCCCTGAACTAGCGGCAGACCTAGTAGATATGGGTATGGTTTTAGCTGGTGGTGGAGCATATCTAAAAAATTTAGATAAACTAATAGCAAAGGAAACAGGATTGCCAGTATCTATAGCTGAAGATCCTTTGTCTTGTGTTGCAATCGGAACTGGAAAAGCATTAGAACAAGAAGGAATATTTTCTGCAATGTTAACTGAGTACTAAAAGTTAAATGAATGCAAAAAATAGTTGGTTTGAACAAAATAATCTAAGAGTTTTTTTATTATTTTCTGTTGCATGTTTATTTATTTATTTAGATAATTTTAATCAAAAATACTTTAAAAACACAAAAGCAGTTATTAATGACTCCATTGCCTACTCTAGTTACATCATTACTTGGCCAATCAAGGAAGCTTTAAATATACCTGGCTACGTTATGCACATTGTTACACTTAACAAAGAAAATGAACAAATACGTATTTTACAAGAAGAAAAACAAAAATTAATTACAGATAATAAATTCTTGATAGACGAGAATAAAAAAATTCAAAGATTTATTCAAGAAGAGAAAATATACCAAAATGAAACCATTCCAGCCAAGGTAATTTTGAGAGTAAATGCAATCACAGCAAGCTCAATGACTATTAACAAAGGGGCAGGAGATGGAATGAAAATTGGAAATCCAGTGGTAAAAAACAATAATTTGATAGGACAGATAGAGGAAGTAAATTACAAGTCATCCAGAGTAAAGCTATTGAATGATATTAATAGTAACATACCTGTTTTAATAGGAGAGTTATTAACCCAAGCTATTTTTCAGGAGATCCCAGCTC
>FUWD013348009.1_pt6 | contig 19788 bp, 23 predicted proteins | sample 1063281 | NCBI WGS metagenome assembly FUWD01 (sample SAMEA79048168, study PRJEB19326) | metagenome | biome: marine | reverse complement strand
ATTTGTTTCTTTAATTTTAATTTTGGTGATCAAGAAGCTTATAACGTTCCTCTAAAAGTTGAAATAGATGCCGTTCCAATGGCTGGTATTGCCAATTATGACTTTGACTCTCATGAGCTCAAAGATGTGAATCTCTCTCACCTAAAAGGACTTTTAAAAGATGGTTACATAGAATCTAATACTTGGATTTATAATCAGCATTTTCAAAAATATGTTCAGGCCGATAGTTGCTTAGAATTTACTTACAATCACTACATTGACTTTAAACTCATCTCATGCGGCGCACTTGCTATTTGTGCGATGCTTTTACCTGGAATTTCTGGAAGTCAAGTCATGCAGATGTTTGGATCTTATGAAACCATCATTGAAGCTATAGCTATATGGACAAAACAACTTACCCTTGGGTCTTTCCTTAACCCTTCATTTTGGGTTTTATTCAATGTCGGAATGGGAATCCTTTTGGGCATTGCTCTTTTTTCAAGAATTTTTATTTTTTTATACCGTAAGTATTACTACGCAACGCTCTCCCTTCTTGTCGGCTTTATGTTAGGCTCTTTGCCCTCTCTTTGGCCTTTTTGGAGTTTGAGCTATAAACTTCAATTGAATCAAATAGGGTCAAAATTGCTCCTTGAACGCTTAAAGCCCCTTGTGCCTAATTTCTTTGAATTTCAGACTTGGCTCGTTTTTTCTATGACCCTTATAGGCATAAGTATTCTATTACTCCTTGAGCGGATTGAAGCTAAAAAAGAAGACGTAAACGTAGTCACATGAAAAGTATTGTTGTTCTATTACCAGGCCTTTTTGATGTCCCATTAAAAGAATTAGAAGGGCTCTCCCCAGTAGAAAAAGCCGTTTGCCCAATACTTGATGAAATTGCTCAACAAGGGCAGTGGATTAAAGTAAATGCTCAAAAAGGGGGGCTAGAGGATTCGCTTTTAGAGTTGTTTGGGCTAGATAGCGAAAAGGCAAACCTGACTAGAAGCTCGCTTGAAGTCTATTCTAAAGAATATCCTTTCAAACCCAATCAATGTGCTTTTCTTTTTCAATTTTTTACTCTTTATGAAGATCAAGTCGTTCATAGGGATCCTTCTCTCTTAAAAGAGAATGAACTTAACCTCTTTTGCAGAGACCTTAATGAAAATTTTGGATCTTGGGCTCATTTTTTACCGACTCAAAATTCATCAGGAGTTTGCATTTTTAAAGAACCGTTTGAACGCGATGATGAGGCCATCGTTCCCTTGGATCCTATTAGCTTAAAATATTCAGAGGTTTTACCTCCTTTCTTTAAAAGAAAAAAACGACTAGAAAAAATTGAAGCCCTTCAAACATTTCTCAATAATCATCCCCTAAATTTAGTTAGGAGAGATTTTGAAGAATTTGTTGCTAATGGTCTTTTCTTTCATGGAGCTGGCGCACCTCTAAATGCAATAGTATCCAAAACTTTTTATAAACGTTTTTGTATGTATTCCCCTAAGTCTTCATCTAGAGGTCTTGCAAACCTATTGAAAATTAAGCAACTTCAAGTAGAAGAAAAAGCCGCTTTTGCTCACTTTAATAAATTGATTGAAACTACGGAAGAGGGTTTAGCCGAGTGTCAAACAGTCGTCTTAGAACTACATGAAATTTTAGAGAGTACTTTTAAGGGAAATCTGCTAGAAAAAATTAAACGCTTAGAATACCTTGATCGTAACCTGCTCGCACCCTTACTTGAATTATCCAAAAGAAGTGGGGCTCAAATCATTTTAACGCCTCTAAAACAAACCAATATAAACACACGAAACTTTACAGATCTGCCAGTCCCTTGGATTGTCTACAATCCTAAACACAAAAAGGGACTCGAAGCTATTTTGTCTTTTAGAGAAAGTGAACTCAATCGAATCAAAGGAAGTTTCTCTATCAGAAACTTAGCCTCCCAGTTTCTCTATTGACGCTCAGCTGATTTTTCTTTAGTTGCTCTTGAAAACTATCAGAAAGAATATCCAAGTCTTTATGCTGTCTTCTACGTTTAAAGAAGATACTTTTTGACTTGTAGTGACGAACAGAATCTAGGTTTATCAAATAGGGGATTCCCTCAACATAGAAAAGATGCCCAAGCGAGAGGTTTCCATGAATTAAATTGGCATGCTCTAGCTTCTTTGCAATTGCAAAGGTCTCTTTGATGCTTTTTTCATGCTCGATCTCGGGAATTTTAGAATCATTAAAAAAATCTGAGCCTTTCATCCCTTTGATATGTTCCATAATTTGATAGGAGGTTGTTCTGAAAGGACCCTCCCTTTTTTCAAGAACTGCTATTGCTTTTGCACTGTTAATATCTATTTTGTCAAAGAGATAGCTATAATAAAAGGCGCGCAAAGCTTCTGAAGAAGAGTAAGGGATGAGCTGCTTGAAGCAATGACGGAAACCTGAGATGTTATATCGTTTAATCACATATATTTTTTCCCTGAGATTTTCCAAGTTAAAATACTTCGAGACTCAGCATCTTTAATCCAATGTTTTTTCTTATTAAAAGGATCGTCAGGGTTAACAAATAGAGAATTAAGGTCTTCAGAATAATAATCAGCACGACAGATTAGAAGCCAGTTGCCATCTTTTCTATAGATGAAATCAGGATTGTCTCTGAAAAAATTAGCGTTGATGGAATGGTCGTCAGGGTAAATACTGCGGTAAACGATCAGAGAAATAAGTATCGAAAAAACAACTGCAAAGATCCATTGTTTGTTTTTTTGTGACACCATATCATTGAGACTTTTAGTGAAAAACAAGGATTATACTCCTTTTTAAGGGATTTTAGTAAACACAATTGAATTATTTTTGATCTTTTTTGAGCATTTTAAGAAGTCCTCTATAGGGAGAAAAACGGTAACTTTTGTTATAGGAGCTGGCAAAAGTTAAAATTGTGAAAGAAGCGAAGAGAAGAAGCCCAAACCAGGGGGTAGCCGCTAGGCAAAGGCAATCAATTATAAATCCTTGTGTGATAAAAAAAGCAAAACTTGCCCACCATCCAAGAGAAACCCATTTTGTAAATCGAATACTATTTTCTTTCATATGTTCTCCAAGGTATCAAGCACTAAGTTTAAGTGATAATCATTATTTTGTCAACTAAATTATTAAGTGTCATGGTGTTAAAAAATATTTTAAAAAATGCACTCTACCTGCTTAATGTTGTAACTTATTTATGGTGAGATGCATGTGAATTTGTCATCTATATGGAGCAATAAAATAGAAAATTAACTCAAAAAGCTTTAAGCTGCTTCCATGAACGATCGATCCTGGATACAACAGATTCAACCTCAAGATGAAGATGAACACTTCATGAGAGAAGCTCTTAAAGAGGCTCAGAAGGCCTTTGATACTGAAGAGGTCCCTGTGGGGGCTGTGCTGGTCCAAGATGGAAGAGTGATCGCTCGAGGGCATAATCAAGTAGAGATTTTAAAAGATGCAACAGCACATGCTGAAATGATCTGTATGACTGCAGGCTCTTCTCATCTGGAAAATTGGCGGCTAAAGGGGACTACCCTTTATTGTACACTAGAGCCTTGTACCATGTGTGCAGGTGCTATGCTTTTATCTCGTATTGATAGGCTTGTGTGGGGAGCTCCCGATTTAAGGCATGGGGCCGGAGGGAGTTGGATTAACCTCTTTGAAGAAAAGCACCCAACACACACATTAAAAATCAAATCAGGGGTGCTGCAAAGCTATGCTGCTCACCTCATGCAAGAATTCTTTTCTCTAAGACGGGAGCGGTAATGGAACAAGATCTTCAAATTTTACTCAAAGAAATTGTAGAAGCGCAAACTAAAAAGCTTTATAAAATGGGAACTCTAATTCACCCCCGGCTAACGGAAGAAGATCTTTTGCAGCCCAATGACTATCCCGAACTGGAAAACAACCCTCTTTTTCGCTACGAAGAAGGAGTGTTAGAAGGGGTTAAAACAGTAGAAATGGCGCTAATTGCTTATTTCAAAGATCAAAATTTAGAGACGGCTTCTTTTGCGGAATCGGTAGATTCTCAACCTTAAACGATCCCAAATCGAAATCTTTTGATTTTGACCATCTTATCAAGAGTCTTATTGATGAAACTTTCATGAGACTCGTATGTCTCATAAAGATGACAATTTTAGAAGATTCTTTTCTCCGTCTCCGTGAAGNTAAAAAAATCATCGATTTTGTGAGTAAAAAGCAAAAGGACTCTGCTTTTTCTGAATAATTACCATATATAAATAGGTAAAGGAAAGACGAGAATGTGCGCTAGAAAAGCAATTCCATTTAGATTGGAAATATCTTGAAAAAGATAAAGTGCAACTAAACCAAGTCCTAGCCACTTGACTTTAAGGGAGTAGGTGGGAATAAAAGCAAAGGTAGCATGAGGATTAGAAAAACAATATGCGACCACTAAGGGGACCATTGAAAAACTAATTCCAAATAAAGGGGTGGTTTTTTGAAAAGAATGTCCCAAAATGAGCGCGAAAAGGCAAGCGAAAAAAGAAGGAATGAAAAACAGTTTTGCTGTTTCCTTTTGTCCTAAATAAGAATGAACTTTGCAGCCAATGAACCAGAGCAAATAGATATCAAAACAAAGGGTGAACAGAAAATAAAAAGTAAGAGATCCTTCGATCTCTGGAACAAAAATATAAGTGAGTGGTTGCCAAATAAAGCCCGATTTAAGTCCTTTGAAAGAAAAGGCAAATAAGTTTAAAAAAGAAATTTTTAAACGCATTCCAAGTAAAGAATTGAAAAAACCCGATAGAGCACCAAAAGACAAAGTCACAATCATTAAGTATTTGATGAGTTTTGGCGTAGGTACTGGATTTGCTGAATATCTATTATACATTATTGAATCTTGCCCCCTAAAAACAGATCATTACTTTAAGTGTTGTTTTAATAAATGAGTAGTTTTTTTGATAGGATAAATGTAGAAAATCCTACTAATCCAATTTGAAAAGTTAAATTATTTAACTTTTATTGTAGTCGCAAAGCTGATTAAACAATCAGCTTTGAGAGTTAGACAAAGTGTCGAGGTGTCTCTAATAAACCTATTCCGAATCCGAACCTTGCATTTCATCAGGTTTTACCTTCATAACGCTTTTAGGTAGAGTTGGTGTGAAATCTGTGTTTGCTGGATCAACATCCCTATAACCAAGAGGCTGACCATGAGTGTCAAGAGGAAAATCTCGAAAATTGAATGTTACAGTTTCTAATAAACTAGTAGTTGGTTTTTCTGGAACTTCTTTTCCAAAAGGGGTAGTAATTTCAGGTTTTACGGTAAATACCTTTACTGAATCACTCCAACTCAATGTAAAGGTTATTTTTGTTGGTTTACTGGTTTCCCATTTTTCCATGCAATCTGTAGCAACTCTTGAAACCCTTTCTACAAAATTCAATGTAGTATAGAGAGGTACGTTAGTAAATCGTGACACCACCGTAAATTCACCATCACTTGCTAAGTTAATTGAATGTCCTCGAAGCGCGTAGGAAGACTCTCCTTTTGGTTTCCAGCAAAAAGTTGCAGTTTCTCTTACTGTTTCGTCTGTGTGACTGTTTGCTGTTATAGTTGGATTAGTAACAGGCGCTGCTGTTTTACTTATTGTTCCACCCATTTTTTGCATCCTTAGTTGTAAAGTTGTTTTATTCCAAAGATATTAAATATTTAATTTCTAAAACACAAGTGCATTCTTCAATCAAAAAAAAGTAGAGGTTAAACTAAAGATTACTTTTTTAGTTAACTAGTGAAGCATTCGTTGAAAATTTTAGAGGGTAACCTATCTTACTAATCAGTTAGCGTATAAGAGCGTTGAACTGCCCCAGGTTGAGCATGCTCAGAAGCTATAAGTTCTAGTACACAAGTACACTGTTCATTTTTGAAGAAGAACAGGCATCAGTCTTTTCCATAGTAGGGACAGTTTGGGAGTGCAAGCCTGCTGGTATTATAGTATTAAAGGGTGAAACTGTACTCAGTTTATCCTTTATTAACTTTAAAACTATAATAATTCCAAATATCTTAAGCTCTTAGCATATAAAAAAGAAGCCCTTTTTGGAAGTTGATGAGGTGGGATTAAAATAAAAATCAGAATTATTGACGTTGATTTACATGGACCCAGTCGCCATCTAGCTCGGGACCATTTGAGGCAGAGGCGGTAGCGGTAGATTTCCTAGAGTCAATAAACAATTGGTTAATGCGTAACGTCAGTGAACCTTCAGGTAAGTCGTCTAGAAAGTTTTTAGGGTTTATATCCTTGTTATTAGGAGCTATAAAACTTCCTATCTCAGAGAGCGATCTTTCGGTTTGTAATTCGACACTTGCTTTAGCCACAGATGCTCTAGCATCTATAAAGTTTGAAGAAAAATTTAATGGTGCATTCTTCATTTGGGAAGAATGCGATCCTTTCTGTAAGCTTGAGAAATTAGTCTTTATAAACATCTCTTTGTAATTATGAGACCAGTTCAACGTAAATTTTACTTTAAATTTGTCAGGAGATTTCCCTGGACCCAAAGAAAGTCTGACAAATTCAAGAACTCTATCTTCAAAACCTTGCTCAAGAAGTAGTCGGTGGTTTGGTGCGCCTAGTGATAGTACATAAATAGAACCTGCTGACAAGTCAATTCTGCTAGCTTCGAGGACTTTAGAAGGGGCGTTATTAGGTTGCCAACATATACATGCAGTCTTTTGAACATTAGGGTGAATGTAGGCTTGTACGTTTAATATACTTAGACTAGTAAGGGCTGAAACTGCACTCATTTCATCCTTCCTTAACTTTAAAATTGTAATAATTTCTAAGAGATTAAATCCCTAACATCAAAAAAACAAGCCTATTCGTTGAGTTGATGAGGAGGTGTAAAATAAAAATTTGTTTTGTAGTTAATTTAAATAAAAATCTTTTAAATAGGAGATATTTTTAACCCAAACCTTAAGGGGGAAAATCTGAAATCGACTTATTTAGCGTTAAATTATTTTTTGATTCATATTAAAAATTAAAAATTTCTGGAATCTATTTCGCTGTTTCAGTAAACTACTCACCAATCATTTAACGCGAGGTCTAGGAGACATCACATATGAAAGAAAAAATACACCCTGCTTATCAAGAAGTTCTTTTCATTGATTCAACAACTAATGCTAAGTTTCTTTGCTTTTCTACACTGCAAACTAAAGAAACTGAAAAGCATGAGGGTAAAGAATATCCTGTTCATTACGTTTCTGTGAGCTCTGATTCACATCCTACTTATACAGGAAGTGCTAAGTTTGTAGATACCGAAGGTCGAATTGACAAGTTCCGTAATCGCTATAAAACGAAGTAATCTTAAGAGCTTTTTAACATGATGCAAGAAAGGGTCTTAACGCTTCTAGCTGACTTAAGTGAAGTAGAGGCTAAACTCGGCGACCCCGAAGTTATCTCAAATCAAAAAGAGTTCAAAAAACTCTCCCAAAAGTATGCCTATTTGTCAGATCTCAAAGAGCTTTGGGAACAAAGGCTAATTCTTCTTAAGAGTCAATCTGATAACCGAGAACTTCTAAAACTTGAGCAAGATGCAGAGTTCTCTCTTCTCCTTGAACAAGAAATTACTCAAACTGACCAAAATCTAAAAGAAATAGATAGCCGAATTGATCAGCTATTAGTTCCTCCTGATCCAAAGGACAACTTTAATACAATAGTAGAGTTGCGTGCTGGAACAGGAGGGGATGAAGCGGCTTTATTTGTAGGTGACTGCGTTCGTATGTATCGTTTTTATGCAGACAAGATGGGTTGGAAGTGCGAAGCTTTAAGCGCTAGTGACGCGGAAGTCGGGGGCTATAAGGAATATATAATGGCCATTTCAGGAAAAAATGTTCATAGATACATGCAGTATGAGGGGGGAACTCACCGGGTTCAAAGAGTTCCGGCAACAGAGTCTCAAGGAAGAGTGCATACCTCTGCAATAACCGTTGCCATACTTTTAGAAGCTGAAGAAGCTGATATCCAAATCACTGAAAAAGATTTAAGGATTGATACTTACAGGGCATCAGGGGCTGGTGGACAGCACGTAAACACAACGGATTCAGCGGTTCGCATTACACACTTGCCAACAGGAGTCGTGTCGCATTCTCAACAAGAGAAGAGCCAACATAAAAACAAAGACATAGCGATGAGGCTTTTAAAAGCTAAAATCCTCGAGCATGAGGAGAGAAAGTTAAAGGCTGAGCGTTCTTCAGTAAGAGATGCTCAGGTGGGGACTGGGGACCGCTCAGAGCGTATTCGCACCTATAACTTCTCTCAAAACAGATTGACTGATCACCGCATCAACCTCACCCTCTATTCGCTTGATCGTATTCTTAATAGTGGGGACTTAGAAGAAGTTTCAAATGCTCTAATTGCATATTATCATCAGAAGAAAATAGAAGCATCGACATGATTACTCTCCAAGAAGTATTAAAAAAATCAACAGACTATCTGGCCCAAAAAGAAGTGCCAAATGCAAGACGCCAAGCAGAAGAGATTATCTCTTACTGTTTAAAAAGGCCGAGAATAGACCTTTATATCTACTTTGACCAGCCTATTCAAGAAGAAGAACTTCTTAAGATTCGCAAAAATTTATCTCGCAGAGCTAAACGAGAGCCTCTTCAGTATATTGAAGGTGAAGTTGAGTTTTATAGCGCAAAATTTAAAGTCGGGCCCTCTGTGTTAATTCCTAGACAAGAAACAGAACTTTTAGTTGATCAGATCGCTTCTATTCTAAAACAGGAGCCTCTAGAAGGAAAAATTCTGTGGGATTTAGGAACAGGATCTGGGTGTATAGGAATTAGTTTAAAGAAAATGTTTCCAGAGCTGCGCGTCATTTTGAGCGATTTGTCTGAAAAAGCGCTACAACAAGCCAAAGAAAATGCGGTCTTTAATGATGTTGAAGTGGAATGCTATTTAGGCGACCTTTTTGAGGCTTTTGAAGGTCAAGTTGATTATTTGGTCTCTAACCCTCCATATGTCTCTGAAGCCGAATATCAAGAGCTAGAGCCTGAAGTGAATTGCTATGAGCCGAAAATGAGTTTTGTCCCTGGTCCTACAGGGCTTGAGATTTATGAACGCCTTGAAAAAGACCTTATAAAAATTTTAAAAAAGCCTGGAAAAGCTTGGTTTGAAATAGGGTCTCAACAAAAAGAAGCTCTTCAAAAAATCTTTGAACAAAGCAAGAACTTTAAAATTCAATTTGAAAAGGATTATGCAGGGCATAATCGCTTCTTTTTACTTGAATTAGAATAGTTTTTTGAAGTATCCTACGTTCTTAATTATATTAAAAATAAGCTGATATGTTTGATTTTTTAACAAGCCGATTAGAAAAGATTGTAACCCCTTTGTTTGGTCAAAAAAACCTAACTGAGGATAATGTTAAAAAAGCTGTTTCTGAAGTGAGACTGGCTCTTTTAGATGCTGATGTAAACTATAGTGTTATCAAGACATTTATCCGCAGAGTTAAGGAAAAAGCTTTAGGTGAGTCTCTGATTAAATCGGTAAAATCAGGTGAGCAATTCATTAAAATTGTTCATGAAGAGCTCATCGATCTAATGGGAGCCGAAGCGAAAGAAATCGATCTTAAGCAAAGCCCAGCTTTGATTATGGTTTGTGGATTACAAGGATCAGGTAAGACTACTTTTTGTGCGAAGCTTGCCTACTACTTAAAGAAAGAAAAAAAAGCGTCAAGCATTTTACTTGTAGCTTGTGATAGACAAAGACCAGCAGCTATCGAACAGCTTAGACAGATGGGAGCGAAGATAGACGTTTCTGTTTTTGCAGATGAAGGGCAAGAAAACCCCGTTCGAGTTGCAAAGTCAGCGTTAAAATCTTTAAAGACTAATCCTCATGATGTGGTTATCTTTGATACAGCTGGAAGACTTCATGTAGATAAAGAACTCATGAAAGAGTTGAAAACCATTAAAGAGGTCGTAGAGCCTACTGAAATTTTATTCGTCGCAAACGCAATGCTTGGACAAGATGCTGTAAATGTCGCCAAGCAATTTCATGATGAAGTCGCATTTGATGGAACAGTCTTAACCATGTTAGATGGAAACACTCGTGGAGGAGCGGCCCTTTCAATTGTTGAGGTTACTCAAAAGCCTCTAAAGTTTGAAGGGATCGGTGAAAAAGTTGAGGATATTCAACTCTTCCACCCTAAATCTATGGCTGACCGTATCTTGGGGATGGGTGACACCATCAACTTGGTAAGGAAAGCTCAAGAGCATATGTCTGAGACTGATGCTCAAGAATTAGAAAAGAAAATGAGAAAAGCCACCTTCAATTATGAAGACTTTCTCAAGCAATTTTCAATGATCAAGAAAATGGGATCAATAAAAGGTCTTTTAAAAATGCTTCCCGGAGGAAGCATGCTGAAAGATCTCCCTATTTCAGATCAAGATTTTATGAAAAATGAATCGATAATCCTCTCTATGACGTTAAAAGAAAGACAGGAACAGGTTGAGATTATTATGCCAAGACGCCGCAGACTTGCGAAAGGCAGTGGATCTACAATAGATGACGTTAATAGACTGATTAAGAATTTTAAGAAATGTAAACAAATGATGAAATCAATGCCAAAAGGCAAACAATTAGAAAAGCTCATGGGAGGAACTTCATGGCAGTAAAAATTAGATTAAGAAAACAAGGGAAAAAGGACCGCGCTTTTTACCGTATCGTAGTAGCTGATAGCCGCTTACCGAGAGATGGCAAGTACTTAGAAATGCTTGGATGGTACAACCCTTTTAACGAAGACAATAAAGCTCAGCTTGATGGCGAAAGGCTTGATCACTGGTTAAGCGTTGGAGCTCAACTTACTGATAAGGCTCAATCTATTGCGAAGCAATTTCAACCAGATATTTTAAATAAATATTTAGCGAAAAAGATTAAGAAAAAATCAAAAAAGAAAAAAGTAGAGAAGAAGGCTGTTGCCGTAGAATCTCCTGTTGAAAAAGTTGTAGCAAAAAAAGCTGCTGCCCCTAAGAAAAAAGCAGCAAAAGTTGAAAAAAAAGAAGCTTAAAGATCGATGAAACTTGATGTCCTAAGTCTATTTCCTGAGTATTTCAAAGGTCCTTTGGATACAAGTATACTCAAAAGAGCTATAGAAAAAGGACTCTTGGAGCTTGATCTTGTTGATATTAGAACTTATTGTACAGATCGTTATCAGCAAGCAGATGACCGCCCTTATGGAGGCGGCCCTGGTATGGTCTTAATAGCAGAGCCTGTTGTTAAGGCTATAAGAGCTCATAAGAGCCCAAAGTCCAAGACGATCTACCTCTCTCCTCAGGGAAAGAAGTTGACGCCTAAACGAGCTCAAGAGCTCTCTAAAGAAGAGCACCTCGTTTTACTTTGTGGACATTATGAAGGCATTGATGAAAGAGCCCTTCTAGCAGAAGTGGATGAAGAAATTAGCATCGGGGACTATGTCCTCACAAATGGTTGTTTACCCGCTTTGGTGCTGATAGATGCTCTTTCAAGATTTATACCGGGAGTCTTAGGTCACGAGGACTCAGTTTACCAAGATTCGTTTGAATCTGGACTTTTAGACTGTCCTCACTACACAAGACCCCAAGAATTTGAAGGCATGGAAGTGCCTGAAGTTTTGCTCTCTGGACACCACGGGAAAATAGATGAGTGGAGAAAGAACATGGCTTACGAGCAAACTTTAAAAAAAAGACCTGATTTAATTAAGAGATAGGAGAAATGTAATGAGCAAAGACCCAATTATTCAAGAGTTAGAGCAAAGCGCTCTAAAGCAAGACATCCCAGAGTTTAACATCGGGGATACAATTAAAGTTCACACCCGTATTATTGAAGGGGCTAAAGAGAGAATACAAGCTTTCGCTGGAACTGTAATTGCACGTAAAGGAACAGGAATCTCTGAAACCTTTTCCCTACACCGTGTAGCTTATGGAGAAGGAATGGAAAGGGTGTTTGTTTTACATAGCCCACGTATTTCTAAGATGGAACTTGTTCGTAAAGGAAAAGTAAGAAGAGCAAAGCTCTATTACTTAAGAGGAACTGCTGGTAAAGCTTCTAAAGTCAAAGCCCGCATGTAAATGACAAAGCTGTCATTATCTCCCATGAATATGCTCATAGAAGAGCAGAAGCTTTGGGACGAAGGGTATCAAAGCCTTACTGGAATAGACGAAGCAGGCAGAGGCCCATTAGCTGGGCCTGTAGTAGCTGCCTGCATCTATATCCCCAAAGGTATTTGGATTGAAGGTATTCACGACAGTAAAAAACTTACTGAGAAGCAAAGAGAGCTCTTGTTCAAAGAGCTCGCTAATCATCCTGAAATTAATTTTGGAGTTGGCATCGTTGACCATGAAGTGATCGATGAAATTAACATCTTACAAGCTACTTTTAAAGCGATGAGAGAGGCTTATCACAATCTAAAAATTAAAACAGACTATGTTTTAATTGATGGAGTGAGATTGCAACTCCCAGTACCTTCCGTACAGCTTATTAAAGGAGACTCAAGGTCTTATCTAGTAGCAGCCGCTTCTATTATAGCTAAAGTGACAAGAGATCATCTCATGCAGGAATACCACGAACTTTGGCCTGAATATGCATTTGATAAGCACAAAGGATATGGCACGGTAAAACATCGCCAGATCTTAGAAGAAATAGGGCCTTGTCCCATTCATAGGTTAACCTTTGAGCCAATCAAATCAATGCAATTACAAATTAATTAATTGACTTAGCTTTCCCGTCTATTATTTTTTTGCAATTTCTGCTTCATATGCCTCGAAGTCAGCATTTAACTTCGCGTTATCGGCAGTTAGTCTGTTTACAGCTGCTTGTAATATCTTGCGCTCAGCTTCCATGCTTATAACTGTTTGAGTTGAGGTAGCGTTTACTGTTTCTAATGCTTGAATTTCACTCTTTTTTTCGGCTAACTCTAAGTTTAAAGAGGCACGTGCTGCACCAAGAGTCGCAACTTCTGCTTTAACAACATCTCCTGCAGCTTGTTCTTTACCAACCTGCTCTTCAAGTGCTGTTTGATCACCTTTTAAACTTGCATGTTCTGAAGTTAGAGTCTCAAGTTCCTTAGCTAATTCTTCTACTAGTTGATCATTATTAGCTGCAGCTTCTAGAATGGCTTGATTCTCGTTTACTAAAGCTGTCTTTTCACTTTCTGAAGCAGCTAGTTTGGACTTTAATTCAGCAAGAGCATCTTCAAAATAATCAACTTGAGTTTGCATATTCTCTTTTTCTGCACTAATTCCAGCCATTGCTAGTTCGTGAGATCTGACTAATTCTTCAGGGTCAATTTTTCCAGCATTAGTTAGATCAAGCTCAGTCACGAGGTGAGAAATTTTGCTTGCTAATTCCTCTTTTTCGATCTTACTTCTATCGAGCTCTTCCTTAAGCATTTTAAGTTGAGTGTTTAATTCTGCATTAGTATCAGCTTGAGCTTCATGAAGTGCTGCAGTATGAACTTCCTCATTTCTTGACAGTTCTGTTAGTTGTCCTTTAAATTGAACTATTTGAAGTTGTAATTGTCTGTTTGCTATTTCAAACTTGCTTTTGTCTCTTTGTAGATTTCCTTTAGTGCTATCGAGCTCTGTTCGATGCTGTTTCAAGAGGGCTGTTTGTTGTTCTTTAAGTTGGGCTATTTGTGCTTCAAGACCTGCTTTTTGAGTTTCAAATGCTCTGGTTTGTTTATCTGCTTCACCTGAGTGGGTTAGGACTAAATTTAAAATTTGCTCATCCAATTCGTTAATTTTGCGACTCGAATCTGCAAGTCTTCTTTCCATATCTTTCTTATATGCTAGAGTAGAGAGAGCGCTTCCTTTCTCAAAATCAGGATCTAATTCTTTCAGGGGTTGTTCCTTTCTTGAAGGTGCTGCGTCAGCTGCGCTACTTGCAGGGTCTCTTGGTGCGGCATATTCATTATGTTTTGTATATATTTTATTGAGCGCATTTTCTCCTGCAGTAATCTGTTCCAAAAGTTTGGATTTTTCAGCATCAAAAGCACAGACACGCTCTTGTAAATGCTTGTTACGAGAAGTTAAATCTTCTCTTTGATTCAACAAGTCATTATATCGAATGGCTAAACATTGATATGTTTGTTTTGAAGTGCTCTTATTTTTTGCATTACTTGCTTTTTCAGCATCTAATTCTCTACTGAGGCGCCCAACTTTAGTTTTTTCACTATTTAGCAACTCTGAATGTTGAGTTGAATTATTATTGACAAGTCCCAAATGTTGAGTTAAATTTTTAATTTTATTACTTTGTTGAAGAAGATAATGAGTACCTGTTGCTAGAAGTGTAGCAAAAAATAGAAGCTCTCCTTTTGTGTTAAAAGTACCGAGAGTCATTTGAGCGAGAACGACAGAGGCTATAGAAGCTGTAATTAGTAACGCCTGACTAAGTACACTTCCATTAGTTTGGGGAGGTAGATTTTGAACGTTTTCTGTGTTGGGTGTTCTAGGTGCTGCAGCTCCTGCTTGTGTTGTCATACTATTCTCCCTTAATTTTATTAAATTATTTTTTATTATAGCCTTAATTACTTGAAATCTTACGTAGAAATCAAGCGCCCTACTAGCTATATTGTATAATAAAAATTAGGATTTGTCAAGGTGTAAACGGACAGGTGTAAACGGACAGGGATGGCTTACCATAGGATTTTTTTTAATATAAGGGTTTTTGACAATAAAAAATTTTAAATTTGATAAATTCTTCATCGGAGAATCCAGTAAACTCTTTTTTTGAAGATGAAAAGGTTGAATTAACGATTCTTAATTAAGTTGAGAATACTATCTTTAATTAAAGAAACTCTAGTCACAATGCCTAGTGAAAGGCGATTATAAGCTGCCATACGCTTAGAGAGAGGGTTGTTTAAAACCGCACTTAAAAAACCCCCGTCACTTAACTGATCAACTAGCATATAGGCAGCAAAGAGAGGAGTTAAATACTCAAAGGCTGTTGATGCAAAATAGGATGGGTTCGTAATTGAGGGACACTGTTTCAGCATTTCCTCATTTGTACGAGTCCAAATTGAGGTTGGGTTGCAGTTGTTTGAGGCATCTTGAATCACACGCCACACAAAGGTTGAAGAAACTGCAGCGGTGAGGCCTGTAAGTGCTATTTTAGAGACACTGACGATAGAATTTAAGTCTGAGAGATGATTAAGAGCTTCTACACGTTTTAGGTTTATCTGGTCAAGTTGATCGCAGAAGTCTTCTCTCATCGATGGGTTCATTGGAAGGTCTTGGCAAAGGTCTGCAAGAGTGAGACTCTCAGCAATTAATTTATTTTGGCGCTCTTTAAGTCCCAAATTAATTTCTAAGTGAACTCCAATAAAGTAGTCATAAATCTTTGAAAATATAGGGTTCTGTTTGGTTTCATCTTTTTTAGATTTAGAGGGGATGTAGAGTTCTAAGAGTTCAAAAGGAGAAGAAACTCTCTCAATTGAACGATAAGCTTCTTTTTGAGCTGTATTTAAATGGTTAAGAAAGGGTGCTAAAGTATTTTTTGATGCTACAGGGGAATTTGAAACAGACATTTTGATCACCATTTTTAAAAAATTGTAGAGCCATTATAGACCTTTTTGGATTAATAGAATAGGGAGTATTTATTATTATAATTAAAATAAGTATTGCTTAATCAAAAGTACTGAAAGGTAATCTTATTTAACTTTAATAGGCTTACTGTAGACTTTTCAATCCTCCTACTTTTAAGTGGGCGTTGTTGATTTAATCAGGATCGGCCGATTCAGACAAATAAATATTTAAGAAAATAAGCGTATAAATGAAAATGGACTCCTGATAACGATAACAAGGAGTCCAAAGATGAGCTACGTTAAACGTAACTGGAAAGAATATAACAAAAAACTGGTTAATCGAGGAAACATTTTTCTTTGGATTGAGGAAGATACTTTTAATCAGTGGACTGTGAAGAAGAAAAAACGGGGTCGGCCCGCTTTTTCTTCTTCTGTTATCCAAGCTGGTTGGTTTTTAAAGACTTTTTACCGTTGTACTCTAAGAGCTTTACAAGGTTTTTTAGATTCGCTTATTAAGCTCATGAAAAAAGATCAACGTTCTCCTCATTATAGTGTTTTCTGTAAACGAGCTGCAGAGGCAGCAGCTCGTTTACCTAAATTGAGCCAGAGAAGACCTACTGATTTAATTATAGACTCTTCAGGTCTCAAAATTTTAGGAGAGGGAGAGTGGAAGGACAAAGTACATCGATCTAGAACTCGAAAATCTTGGATTAAATTGCATATTGCCCTTGATGAAAGAACTCAGGAAGTTACAGCTGCTGTAGTTTCTGATGAATATACTTCTGATAGTTCAGCTTTACCTTTCCTCATAGAGAAAAGCCCAAAATCTGTGACAAAAGTATTAGCTGATGGAGCTTATGATCGCAGTAGTGTTCGTGAATTTTAACTGAGCAAAAAATAGATCCTGTATTCCTCTCGTAGAGGAGGAATACTTAGAAAAAGAACCATATATGGAGTCCGAAACCAAGATATTTAGCTATTCGAGGGCTTGGAAATAATGAAGAAGGCTTTGCTCTCTGGAAAAAGCTTAGACTATACCACCGAAGAAGCTTGTAGAGACGGCTTTTTCCAGACTAAAAAGCCTTTTTGGAAATAGACTTAACAACAAAAAAATATCAGAATCAAAAAGCCGAAATTGAGTTTCGTTTACACGCCTTGAATAGATCTCTTCAATTCCAAAATTAAAAAAATTAATTGACTTCAGAAAGAGTCGCCTTAAGATCTGATTAAAGCAACAACGCCCTCATTTATCTCAAATCTTAAAAGTGTGAGTATTTTATTCTTTCTGCTTGGTTTTTCTATTAAAGGAGTGAAGTCTAAATTTCAATTCTCAAAAGCTATTAGCCAGTTTCTATCAGTCTATCTGCTGATTGCTGTAGGATTTAAAGGAGGGGTGTCGTTAGTTTCCACATCTATACTTGGCTCAGGTTTTTTTATGGCAGCCTTTTTAGGTATTGGTTTGAGCTTTTTGCTTCCATTCATTGCTTTTTTTATTCTGGAAAAAACTACAAAATTAGATTTGAAAACACGTGCCGCTGTATCTGCTCATTACGGTTCAGTTAGCTTGGTGACTTTCATTACAGCATCAGCTTTTCTAAATGCAAATAATGTATCGTTTGCAGGTTACACAGTTGCTGTTCTGGCTCTCATGGAATCACCTGCTATTTTATCGGGAATTATTAAATCTATCCTTCACAAAATTAAAATTGATGGAGGTATACTGATTCTGTTAGGTGCCTTTTTAATTGGGGCCTGTACAGGACAAGTAGGTTTAACTAATGTCTCAGGTTTTCTGGTAACGCCATTTAATGCCCTTCTAGCTTTTTTTCTGTTTGATATGGGCTTAAAGGTTGTCAAAAATTTAAATGAGCTAAAATTATTTTATTTGAAACTTATCTCTTTTGGATTTTACATGCCTTTGCTAGGAGCAAGTTTAGCATTATTAGTCAGTAAAATTTTTGGATTTAATGTTGGTTCTACTACTATAATGATGGTTTTAGCTGGTAGCGCTTCATATATAGCTGTACCCGCAGTTCTTCAGGTAGCTCTCCCAGAGGCCAAGGCTGCTGTTTACCTACCACTATCTCTAGCCATTACGTTTCCCTTCAATGTGGTGATAGGGATCTCTTTGTAATATACATTAGCAAAATCTTGAAGATTTACATTGATTTGATATTTGGAATTAGAAGAATTCCCTCTCATTTGTAAGCAAAGCTTTAAATCAAATTAACTTAGATTTGGGTTGTTTGTTGCTTTAGAGAGCTTGTCATGAATGTGTATCCAATCTTCACCCTTAGGTGGTGTTTCAATGAGAATTTTAAAGGGTTTAATTTTATCAAGCTCATGCATTGATCTATAAATACTTTTAGCATAAAGGGTTTTAGTACGGGGCATTTTAATAGATCGAACATTTAAGTTTTTATTAGATAGTTTGCTAATATGTATAACACCGAATAGGTGTTTTGTATAGAGAACATCTGAAATAATTTTGTTAATTTCAGTTATATCCATTAAAAAAGATCTGGTTCTTGGTTGATAATGAATTTTCATATTACCAGGAATTTTTTTATTCTCAGACTTAGAAAACTTAATATCTACCCCCATTATGGATTCGAGGTTTTTTTTGGATATAGGGCCAGGTCTTAAAATTGTGGGCACTTCAGTCGTTAAATCCAGGATAGTTGATTCCAAACCAATAGTGCAATCACCAGAATCTAAAACAGCCGCAATTTTTCCATTCAATGTTTCTAAAACGTGACTAGCAGCAGTTGGACTAATTCTTTTATGCGTGTTTGCAGAGGGGGCAGCAAGTCCTGTATTTAATTTATGTAATACTTTTAATAAGCTGGGTTCATTGGGCACTCTAATTGCAATCGTTTCAAGCCCTCCTGTAACAACATTATTAACTGACTTTTTTTTATTAAAAACTATTGTTAGGGGACCTGGCCAAAAAGCAGAGGCTAGAGCTTTTGAAGATTCAGGGATATACCTAACCCAATCTGAGAGTTGTTCAAAAGAAGCAATATGTACAATAAGAGGATGATCTCGAGGACGATTTTTAGCAGTGAAAATTTTTTTTACAGCGTCTGTATTTTTTGCATCTCCAGCTAGTCCATATACAGTTTCTGTTGGAACAGCTACCAGTTCACCTTTTGATAACAGGTCGACAACCTCATTCAAATCATCATCAGTATTACTTTTTAGTAGTTTTGTTTCTATCATCATGAAATTTTAGGGGTTACAATATTTACAATTTTCTTGAGGTGTTTCAGTTAGCCCATGAGAAGGAAGTCTTTTTTCCTTATGTACGCACTTAGGGCATCCGAAAACATCAAATTTAATAACATCTGAGGGAATCTTGCATGCAACGCAAGGAAGACCTTGCTCAATATTTACTTTTCCCCACCCAGGACACATACATTTCGGGCATAAGGTATCAAGTCTTATGGCTAAGCTTTTAGCTAGTTGGGTTATCGAATCCATGCGAGTAGGATTTTGGTTAGCGCGCATGTCAGTTTCAACAAAAACAGTCTTATCCTTAGCAGATTTAATGCACTCATCATATGCAAACTTCAAATATATAAAGGTTTGAATTCCTTTAAATATGGGGTTCAAAGAGTGTCTGTTATCTGGTCGAAGAATTAATGAATGAGATGGAAATTTTACTGTTTTGGCAAAATTTTTTAGTTGCGTGTAAGACGATATCAGGCTTGTAGAAAAATTTGTTTTTTCTGTAAAAAATGAAACATCAAGATGAAAATCTAGTTTATTATCAATAAAATATAAGATTTCATAGTTACAGGGTATAAAAGGAACAAATGGGTGGGGTCCAAAACTTCCTTCGCTTGCTAAACCGTGTAGTGATTGAGTAAATTTAATACCCAGTTGACACTTCTTCTTTGCACAATCTAGAATGCTGCCTGTTCTCTGAATTTCACCCGAAAAGGTGCCAAGAGTATCTGTATCAAAATGATATTCTTTTACATCTGCTTTGTGAATTTTATTGAAAATAGGAGCTATTGCATCCGATTTTGAGTGTTTTGTTGTTAAGGTTATTAAACTGTCAGCATAATTTGATTTTAGGTTCATAAGGTTATATTGTTCTTTTTATTTGACATAGTCAATGTAACACGCTCGATCTGCTGTGTCGATAAAATATAAGCAAATAGGAAACTTTCAGATCGATTCAGATCTGATCACTACAATCATATTTAATGAGCTTCCACATATGGGTAAATATCATGAACAGTGTAGAAAAGAGCTTAAATAACATTTATAAAATAAAGACTTACATGCTAAGAG
>FUWD013399393.1_pt2 | contig 19825 bp, 22 predicted proteins | sample 1063281 | NCBI WGS metagenome assembly FUWD01 (sample SAMEA79048168, study PRJEB19326) | metagenome | biome: marine | reverse complement strand
TTTTTTCGTTAATTTCTGCAATATATTATAAGTATCGAGTTGTAAATCATTTGTAACGTCTAGTCGTTCGATAATCCCAGTTATTATTAATTTAAGACCCATCCCGTTATTAACCCATATTTCTCTGAGTTTGTCTATAGATTGATTTTCAGATGGTGAATCCGGTTTTTTATTGTATGCTTTAATATAATTCATTCTATCGTTTAACCAAGTTTTTAAACTATTTATAACTATATTTAGACTTTTATTTATTTCCATACGATCTTTCGGTTGAATTTTGTAAGATGGTATTTTCTGCACATTACCTTGAACTTCGTTTAATAATTTTAATTGGTCTTGTATAATTACTACACTATACTCTGGCTGTGTTACAGTTCGTGATGTTATTTTTTCGATAGATTTTCCTTTGGGTTTTCCTATTTTTGTCATAGGTTTTGCTATTTGTTTTCCTATTTTTGTTATAGGTTTTGCTATTTGTTTTGCTACTTTTGCAATAGGTTTTGCTACTTGTTTTGCTACTTTCGCTATAGGTTTTGCTACTTGTTTTGCTACTTTTGCAATGGGTTGTGTTACTTTCGCTATAGGTTTTGCTACTTGTTTTGCTACTTTTGCAATGGGTTGTGTTACTTTCGCTATAGGTTTTGCTACTTGTTTTGCTACTTTTGATGCTTTTCTAAAAGTTTTTTTACAAAACCCTCACGAATTATTACTGATCTCCATAATAGAGATACAATAGTTATTGTTAATAATAATAATAATAATTTCATACTATACATAATTGTAAGAAATTATAAGTTTACATGCCGATTTGTGAATCACATCCAGTTGAATTTCCACCACGCGACTGTAATAAATACGTTTGTGAATCTGATAAACATAATGGACCCATGGAATTTGATAATCCTGATGCAGTTTTTACACATTTTAAGCTTCCGACAGCACTTGAAAACATATCAATCGAATTTGACATATTTTCAAATCCCTCTTGGTCCCCTTCCTCTTCCTCTTCATCTTCATCATTCTTTGATATTTCATCGTTAATTTCTGGCATCTTTTCGGTAATGAATTTATCAACGAGTTTGTAGGTGTTAGATGACTCTACATTAGATAATCCTTTTAAACTAACTTTCAATGTTTCTTGGTTATAATCTATGTTCTTCGGTTTTCGTATTTCTATTATCTTTTTCTTAATATCAATACCATCATTTTCTTTCATTTTCATAAGTTCATCTAATAATTTATTTACAGAATCGTTAAATTCAACTTTCGTCTCCATTCCTTCAAAGATAGCGTAGGATCTAGTGGTTGCTGAATATGGTATTATTATAGAACCACATGATACACTAATTAATAAAATAAGTAGTAGTATACATGCAAGCATAACATATTTTGTATTAAGTTTCATATCTATATACAATTATATAGATTTTTTTTGCTAAACTGCTATCCTCTCAATAAACCGCTTAAATAGTTTATTGGTCTTATCGCTATGTTATTTTGTTTTAATTCAATATAGTTCACTAAATTAATACATATATACACGAATAAACAAAATATAAATAATGATAATATTATATCATTTCTCGCAAACCACGTATATGATATCTCTTGTAATTCCATCTCACTTATACTATAATTACCTATTAATTATTCACCGTAATTTTGGTCACTGATTTTTTTCCAGTACATTTTTCCCACCAACTTGCAAAACTACCAGTTATATATGCTATAAACATATTACCAACTCTACATTTTATATTCGAGTTCTCCCAGTTCAAATATAAATGTAAATAATTCATAGACAATGTGGTAATTAATATTATCAGTAATATACCTGTTATACCTGTTTTAAAAGTTGGTTCTGGTTTGAGGTATAGATATGTCATTTATATTATATATACATAAAATACATAAAGCGGATAACACGTAAGTGTTATATGAATAAGGAAGAACGTTTGAATTTGAAAAAGTTAATTAGTGCAAATGAATATGAAGATAATACCGAACATATTCGCAAAGTTAAACATAGTAATCTTATTCGTGATGATATTGCGAAAATGTTGGATTTGAAGCGCAAGCATATACGCATCAGAAAAAACGATCCTGATAGATTTTCTAATTTATGCCAGTCTCAATGTGGGTTTCTTTTCAATAATTATACTGATATATACAACAAGGTTTACAAGGATGAATTAGATTTGACTATTATGACTAATTTATTGGATGTTCTCAGGGACATTGAAGATGGCAATGTGGATCAACATGAAGGTTCTGTCGTGGTTGGTAAAATATTAAAAGAATTGTATGTTGATTCAGCGTTAAAACGATGCAATGCAATTGATGAAACACTTGATACCCCGAAGGAAACTTACGTAGAAGCTAAGAGTATTTCTTGGAAGCAATACAAACAAATGAATGAAAATTAGAAAATGTATCTTATTCGGAATTGAGAACATGTTCGTATGCCATAAGAATCAATTGTTCTCCTGTAGATAATTTTTGGAATATAATACACTCGTCGAATTTCACTTGGAACAACCTGAATTGCGAATTCCTACATAATATATTAGTGCCTTTATCCGTAAATTTTACGTCCATTATAATTGCACCATTCGTGAGTTTTTTATTCGCTTCACGAATCCAGCGTATATGTTTACCTTTATGTAATTCGTATAGGTTCTCTACATATCTATAGCCGGTCAATCTATTACATATATCCTTGGTATTTTCTTTGGGTAGTTTTAGTTCTTTGATTGCATTAATATTTGCATCTATAATGTCACTCAGAGTTTTATTATCTAGATAATCGTGTTTTTCGCTATTGACATTTTTGAGTAATTCACCAATGTCAATATCAGCTAATAAGGATGTATCTTGTCTTACCTTTTCAAAAATTGCATCTATATCCATTTGTAGGAATACTTATCATATCTTTATATTATTTACGAATTGTTGGGTGATTCCCATATCTGTTAATATCAGAACAGCACTTGCAAATATTAGGTCTGCATCAAATTCCCGTAATTTATGCTGGCGGAACGGATGGAATTCATATATTAAAAACGAGCATATAAAAATACGTATGCTTTTACTAAGAGTTGATATATATATCGGGTTCACATAAAACAACCCAGCGTATATAACGAAATAACATATATATAAAAGCGTAATCATAACAATATAGGTTGGTTTTTTTATTCGCTCTAAATTATATTCTATCCCCATTATCTTGATATACAATATAAAACGAATTAAAAAATATGCATTATTTAATTTCAGTCGAATGATTGGTAGTATTATATGCAATAAATTCACTGTAAATTCCATATTAGGGTATGGCAAATTCGGTATTGTTTATGACGCTACCACTAAAAATAATGAACGTGTTGCTATTAAGGTTGAAAAATCAGATTCTGAATATAAAATTATCAAACACGAAGCAACTGTATTGAAATATTTGTTTTATAGTGGCACTAAGAACATACCAAAAATATATTGGTTTGGACAGCATATAGGGTTCACTTGTTTGGTTATGTCACACTTTCCGTGTAGTTTACATGATTATATATTACGTAAAGGCACATTAAGTGCTAGTAAATTGGCATCTGTAATGATAAAGTGTATTAACCTGATAGAAAGTATACATCGGCATCATATTCTACATCGCGATGTAAAACCTAAAAATTTCATGGTAAATGATGGAGACCTATATATCATTGATTTTGGACTATCATCTGTATTTATAGATGATGACGGTGAACATATTATAAAAAAAGACTCAAATAATGTCATAGGTTCTCCTAAATATATTAGTTATTATAATCATTGTGGAGAACCTATGTCACGACGAGATGATTTAATATCATTGGGTTACATGTACATGTTTATGCAAGAAGGGAAACTTCCTTGGGATTCTGTTGGTTCAGAAACAAGTGTAAATGACCCTATAAATGTATTTCGCAAAGACGGTAAAAAGTGGAATAACCTAAATGTAGATGGATCCATAAAAATGTATTTGAAATATTGTTATGAGTTAAAATATAATGATACACCAAATTATCATATTTTAATGGAATTATTTACTATACCAATGAAAATCGCAATGACTGCTGTCTGACATCAAACCCTTCAACCGCTTCTTCGACCTCCTCCATCATTTCTTCGCCTTCTTCGGTGTCCTCTTCCATAACCTCTTCGGAACCCTCTTCCATACCCTCTTCAATATCCTCTTCCATATCCTCTTCCATACCTTCGTATAAAACAGGGACTTCTGCAATATTATTACTCTTGAGGAACTCAAAACTACCTAAAAATAATGCAAGGAAAATTGCTACAAGTAAAAATGTAATCGATGCGATCTTACTGGAAGATATTCCTAAAAACTTCATTATATATAATATGTATAAATATTATATTCGTAACTGATATAAAAACAATCAACCGTTTAGTGTATAATGTCTTCCGAACGTTTAATTGGTCGTGTCAAATGGTTCAACAGCAAGTCTGGGTTTGGGTTTATCACTGTGTGTGTCGGAGATCATAAGGATAAAGATATATTCGCACATTTCACTTCTCTTAGAGGTGAATCTGCACAATATAAGTATATGGTTCAAGGTGAATATGTAGAGTTTTTGCTATCTACATCTGAAAGCGAACAGCATGAATTTATTGCTTCTGATGTAAGTGGAATTAATAGTGGGCTTCTCATGTGTGATACACATCGCATAAATGCTACCACAAAAACATCTGCACCTTTCAGCGATTCTAAACAAAAATCCGATGGTATGGTTCGCCGCCAGTCAGTTCGGAATTAGTAGTTTTTGAATAAAAAAATTGACCGAAGCCATTTTTTTATTTTGTTTTTATTTTATATTTTATTATTTACTTATCAAGTATTATGAATTGTCATGTGTGTGTGTGTGTGTTTATCTACTATTAGGATGATATTTATCTCTGTAATGTTCCTTTTCATCGAAGCTGTATGGTGGCTCGTTGTCCAACTCCCCCTCTTCAAACTCGTATTCGTTAGGCATCCAAGTTTGATTTTTACTAAAACTAATACTTTTAGTTAATTCTAATATTTGTTCGCGCATAACCTTAATTTCCTCTGCTTGTTTTTCAACTACACTTTGAAGAATTCTAGCATTCTCAACAACTTGATGAATGTTTAATTTTGTTTCTGAAACAGGAATTTTATTATTTAATAAGATCCAGTATTCATTTTTTTTTATTAAATTAGGATATACACGAACATTCTTATTGTTATTATAATCATTAAATATTTTAGATACAAATGGAGTATCGTATGTTTGGTTCATATGAACGAACGCCTTTTGGAAACGAGAATCGCCCTCTATTGGAACGAAGTCGACACGATTTACATCACCTATGCATAGGTAGTTTGCAAATATAGACTTGATATGCTCCTCGCTATAAGCAATGAGCATACGTGGAATGTAGAAGCTAGTAGTAATATTAGTCATTTTGATGGTATTTTGATTGATGTTGATGTTGTGGTTGTTTGATTTTATAGTTTCAAAAAATATGAATCAATTTTCCGTGGTTTTGTGTCATAAAAAAATACATATCTAAACTATATCATATGTTATTCATAAATAATAATACCTTATTATCATTATTTACATCAACCCAAAATAATTCACAATATAAAGTAAAAATCGGTTCTAGAATTGTTTCATTAAATGAATATATGAAGACGAAGGAGAAACTTACAAAATATGATGTTAATCTATTGATTGATAATATACAAAACAGAAACGATTATTTATCACGTTTTTATGATGTATCGTTAAAAATACCAGAAATACTTACAATTAAGGAACCTCCTATGAAAAAGGGGCAGATGAATAATAATGCGCTTGTCAAATATAAAAACGTTATACGGAATATGTTTTATAAGGAAATACTTAAGGATACAAAATCTGGTATAGAAAATAACCCAACATTCTTTGATGTATTAGAAGACCTCTATCTCCGAAAAATAATAGATTATAAAATTCTTACTCCTAGTGCGATACATTATATGAAAAATGGACGTTTAGGTAGTGTTTTCTCTTCGTTTTATTTTCGCGCATCCATTATGAATCCATATTTAGTATATTCGTTACAAGAATCAGTATTACAAGGAAAACGAATTTTTACACCCACCCTTGGATGGTGTTCTTACTGTTATGGATTTCTCGAATCGTCAAGTGTAATTGAATATGTTGGTACTGATGTTATAACACGCGTATGCGATAGAACTTCCAAATTTGCAACTGCATATTATCCAAATAAAACAGTCGCTGTATATGATAGTCCATCGGAATTATTACTTCAAAATAAACCGTTTTTAAGTAAATACACATCACATTTCGATGTAGTGTTTTTCAGTCCACCATATTATCGATTGGAAATGTATCCAGGAAAAAAACAGAGCACTACAATATATAAAACATATGGGGATTGGTTAATTGGATATTGGGAAAACACCATAAAATTGTGTCATAAGGTTCTCGTCCCTGGTGGGAAATTATGTTATATACTTTCTGGTTATGGTAAAGACAATGAATATGATTTACTTAATGACATGAACAAAATAACGAAAAAATACTTTACCTTGAAAAGTATTCAACCGATGCATAATAAGAACGTGCATGTAACAGATCATAGAGATACGGCTGAGCAGATTATGATATTTGTAAAATAAATATATTAGCTTACTACATATACAATCCTATTTTTTTATGAACACTATTATACAAACCGTATATGACTCGTACAAGGATGCAATATTTCATCCAGACACACATGATGTTGATGGAATAAAGGTTTTCTATAGAAAAATAAATAATTGTAATCGTAATATTGATGTTTATATATTGCTTATTGAGTATACCAAACAACTAGTCGAACAAATTAAATTTAATAAGGATTTCAACCAAACTAAGAAAAAAATTGACATCATGGTTCATAAATTACATCGAACTGAATTTAAATATAAATCCGGTTTAATAAGAGATATTTTAAACGATGGTTTAGATGAACGAAAAATGTATAATGACTTAAAAGATTTTAAGTTTTGATGCGAGAATATATGATTTTTTTTATATTTAGATTATATAAAATGTGTGATATACATTTCGTTTCATTTGGAGGTCCGTCAGTAGATTATCACAACGCGCTGCAACGAGTTTGTAAAGAAGCAAAACAAATTGGAATATTTACAAAAATACTCGGATATACGGATATTTATCTAAAAAATGACATAGATTTTTGGAATGAACACTCGGATTTCATTACAAAAAACTCACGTGGTTATGGATATTGGCTGTGGAAATCATATATAATTAAGAAATTATTATCAACTATAAATGATGGAGATATTATCGTATATGCAGATGCTGGATGTATGATAAATATACAAGGAAAACCACGATTAATGGAATACATAGAAATGTGTAAAACACACGAAAGTGGTATCGTATCATTCCAAATGCATTTTTTAGAAGAACATTGGACGAAGGGCGATATTTCTGAATATTTAGGCACCTCACAGTCCGACCTTTCATCAGGTCAATTAGTAGGAGGTGTATTTCTCATTCGCAAGTGTGAAGGCGCTGTAAATCTGGTAAATAAGTGGTACGAAATAAGTTCCATGTATAAATTGATAAATGATTCGCCATCCATTTCATCAAATCATCCAGAATTTCAGGAAAATCGTCACGACCAAAGTATATGGTCTATATTACGTAAACAATATGGATCTCTTGTGTTACCCGACGAAACTTATTTTCTGAATTGGTATCGTGATGGCTCTCGATATCCAATATGGGCTACGCGAAGGACACATGGATAATTTATACTAACTCTTATGGGATTTCAATTCATCTATAATATCCATAAGTTTAAATGTTGACCTACTCGTCATGCTTTTGTATTTTACCAAATCAGTTTTTCGAAATTTCGAAATTAGATGTATATTTGGAATAATTTTATCTTTCCAAATGGCATTTTGATTCAGTTTCTTATTACCTTGAACTATAAATATAAAGATATTTTCAATAGTCTCTTCGATTACTATTGATTTATCCGATTCTTCTGCGTTTGTAATAACTAAATCTTCTAAATATAAAATAGTATTTATAACATCTTCTTCATTAATAGCCTCATTCTTTAATAAATTCACAATAAATGTCGTCATCGCTCGTCTCAAGTCATTATTCTTTACATTGTCACAAAATCCATCATAATCAGCGTTCGAGTCTACACTTTTGATATTATTAAACGATTCCTTATATTTATTCAATATATCAACTATTTTTACCGAAAACTCAGGAAACATACCTATCAAATCTTTGTATAACTTTGCGTATAACGCCGAATAAAATTCATTTGTACTGACAATATCAAATATTAATTTATATATTTTCTTCATATCTTCCTCCAGTTCTTTGCTATCGGATATTACTTGTCTAATAAGTCTTACGATACTCTCTTGTTGGATATCCGCATTTTTATTTGATAATTTGTTTAATGCTATGCGAATCTCCTTTATTGATTGTTCGGTTCCTTCTTTGACTTCGCGAATCCTAGGTGTAAGTGTATTATGTGAACGAACCGCGCTCCAGTCATCCGTTTTTTGTTGAAATTGTTTATTTGATTTCACAATTGATTTCTTAGTATCATCCATTGGCGGTAAATTATCGCATAATACTTTGAGAATTTTTAATACAGGATCATTCAATTCGTATTTAATTCCATTAAATGCTAATTTTGAAAAATCGTTGATAGTATAATATAGTGCCATCCTGTTATTATATTATACAGTTAATTGTTTATATGTTTTTCTAATAATGATATAAACATGTTACCATAGTTATAGTATAATGTCTTGGGAATCACTAAATTTAAACGAAGATTTAAGCAGAGGAATTTATAGATTGGGGTTTGATAAACCGACTCCAATACAGGAAAAAACCATACCTTCAATTATTGAAGGTCGCGATATTATCGCACAAGGGCAGTCGGGTACTGGTAAGACTGGTTCGTTTGCTATAGGTGCATTACAAAAGGTAAATATTGCATCAAAGACCACACAAGTTTTAATTCTCGCACCAACATTTGAACTAGTTCAACAAATTTCGTCTGTTGTTTCCAGTCTCAGTAATGCAATGGATGGATTAGTTGTAAAAACATTGGTGGGAGGGACCTCCGTATCAGACGACTCGGCGGATTTACGAAATAACCGTCCTCATGTGGTAGTTGGAACCGCAGGTCGTGTATATGATATGATACGTCGTGGTTCTCTATTGACTGAGAATATTAAGATTTTTATTTTAGACGAAGCTGATGAAATGCTATCAAAAGGTTTCAAAGACCAAATTTATGATATATTCAAATTTCTGGCAGATAGTGTTCAGGTTGCATTGTTTAGTGCAACAATGCCTGAAGAAATGTTAACATTAAGTGATAAATTTATGCGCGACCCGGTTAAAATTACGATGAAAACGGAAGAACTTACCCTTGAATGTATCCGACAATATTATATTACATTAGTTGACGATCAGTCTAAATATGAAGCATTGAAGGATCTATTCTCATTCTTGCAAGTATCCCAGTGTATTATATACGTAAGCACAGTTAAGCGTGTAGAAGATCTTTACAATTCCATGATTTCCGATGGGTTTCCGGTGTGTTGTATTCATAGTGCAATGGAAAAAACAGAACGCAATAAGTCACTAGAAAGTTTTCGAAAAGGCACGTTTAGGGTTATGATATCATCTGGTGTAACTGCTAGGGGTATCGATGTCCAACAAGTAAGCACTGTTATTAATTTCGATATTATGAAGAGTTATGAAACCTATCTACATGCAATCGGTAGATCTGGTCGTTTCGGACGAAAAGGTCTAGCAATTAATTTTATTACAAAATATGATGTCGATTTTATGCATCGCCTTGAAAAACATTATAATATTACTATTGGAGAACTTCCTGCTAATTTCGATACACTTATTTAGATTTGCGTTGCTACTTCCATAATTTTTTATCTTAAAATAGTAAAATGTTCTCTATAAATATAAAGGACATGTTACAAGCTAAACCACTTCAACCGCCTTCAAATAAGACTATATATGAAGGTTTTAAATTACCTATCAACTATCTAGATGCTCAATTCGTTCATACATTGTCACCCCAAGTTGCTTCTGATTTAGAATTATCGTCCGATGGAAATATGTATTCACATATACTTTCTCCTCAACATGATTTTGCAAAAAATATACAAACTGAATGGTCAAAACAATATACAACAAACGTACCTTTCTTACTTGACACGCAATCCGTATTGAAATCGATGCCCGTATATTTGGAAGAAACACAAAAAAATATTATTGATTGCGATAAGATGAAAAATATATGGAACGATACAAAGCATGATGCGGCGTTCTTAGAAAAGTATTCGTATATTGAATGGGAATATTTTAAATCGCTCAATGAATCGCCGGCGTTTCTACAAACGATGTCTGTTATTAATATGGCTTCGCCTGTATTGAGTTTTATAATACCTGTCATATTTTTTATTTTTCCGTTCATTTTGTTGAAAATCCAAGGAGTTCCTATCACGTTCTCTGTTTACATCTCCGTATTGAAAGAAGTGACGAAGAATCATTTCATCGGAAACATTGTGAATAATATAAATTCTATCGGATGGGAAAAGATGGCATATCTTCTGGGTACTACTGGATTGTATTTTCTACAAATTTATCAAAATTATAATTTATGTATTCGTTTTTATAAGAATGTGAATCGGATGAATTCACATTTGTGTGATTTACGTGAATATTTGGATCATTCTATATCTAATATGGATGCGTTCTTTTCTCATAATCATAACCTTATCACCTATAATGAATTTTGTAATACAATTCAAACAAAATCTATCAAACTTCGTGAATTCCGCGATGAATTGCTATCTATCAATCCATTTAAAGCTGGGTTCTCTAAAATAGTAGAAATTGGATATATGTTAAAGTGTTTCTATCGACTACATTCCAATTTAGAATACGACGACGCGTTGCGATATTCAATCGGATTTGAAGGATATATCAACAACATGACAGGTATTTCCAATAATATTACTTCAGGTAATCTATCATTCGCAGTATTTAATTCGGCAGGTAGTAATTGCAAATTTACACAGCAATATTATCCAGCATATCTCGGTCAGAAATATGTCAAAAATAATTGCGATTTCACCAAAAATATTATAATCACTGGACCTAATGCATCGGGAAAGACAACTATCCTAAAAACCACAACGCTTAATATTATATTTACTCAACAATTTGGAGTTGGGTTTTATAAGGCATGTTCTCTTACTCCGTATACGCATATCCATTCCTATTTGAATATACCCGATACATCTGGACGCGATAGCCTCTTCCAAGCTGAATCAAGGAGATGTAAAGAAATTCTTGATATTATCAAATCTACCGAAAATACCGGTTCTCGTCATTTCTGTATTTATGATGAACTATATTCCGGAACCAATCCATCAGAAGCGGTTAAGTCAGCCCATGCATTCCTATCATATTTATGTAATATACCTAATGTCGATTTTATGCTGACAACCCATTATGTATCATTATGCAAGAAACTGCGTGATTCGGAACGGGTCGTAAATTATAAAATGGATGTAGATTTGAGTAATGGAATTCAATATACATACAAAATGAAGAAAGGTATTTCAAAAGTAAAAGGTGGCATATTAATTTTAGAGGAAATGAAATATCCGCAAGAAATATTAGACATGATACGAAAAAACTAATTTAGAATACTACATATATAAATGTATACGTATATGTATACTAAGATGGTCTATTCACTTATAAACCCGTCGGTGGAATATAAAGAAACTACAGATATTGAATCGGACGATATTAAATACGAATCATTTCCTTATCATATCATTTTTGATACAATTGATACTGTAAACCCTATACAAGTTATATTTGGACAATTAAAGACTGCCTTTGAAAAAGATGGTGTATCTTATTTTCCTATGTATTTCCTTAATAATAACAACATCGCCAGTCAAATCGGGGTTCTTGAGATCGGAAATCTGAATATACTTGATATTTTCGAGGATGGCGAAATCGTTCCCGATGTTAAAAATATTATTTTATATAAATTCACTACAAATGATTATTTACAATCGCTGAATGACCCTCTTAGCGAAAGCGATAGCGATATTGAACCCGAAGTATTAATCGATGACTCGGATGATGAGATATTTAGCATCAAAACAGACAAGGCGAAAACTAGAGAAAAATCTATATTTACAATTGATATTCATCGGAAACAGGTTACTACCTTACCAGAAGAATCAAAAGAAGACGCGCGTATTATTCGCAAGTCATACAATCTCGCGGTGAGCGACAATTGGATAACCAAATTTATGCAGAATCGCAATTATAAATTACAAGATACCAGTGATTGTTTGTTTGTTTCTATATCCAGTGCGTTCAACGAAATCGGTGAGAACATTACAATAGAAAAACTGAGAGAATTAATAGCAGATGAAGTTACTGATGAAATTTATCAGAATAAGAATAAAACTTACCTTGAATATGAGAACATATTAGATGAAAATAACCGAATTATTCAAAGTAATAAGAACTCGATAACACTATTGAAAAAAAGAATCAAATCTACCGATGTATCATCTGAGGAACGTCGCCGCATCATAGAAGAAGCGAAAAAGCTCAAGGATAATATCTCTGCTCATACTGACATAAATCGCACATACGATGCATTCATAAAGCGCAATATGCACGCTAATTTCTCGGAAATGCGAAATATTCATACTTTCGTGCACTATCAGGATTTCGTTCGGTCTTTGAAATATTTACCAGAATCCACTGATATAACAGCATTGGAACATTTATTGAATGTTAAGTTTATAATTTTATCTGAAGACTCTCATAAAGAAGATTCCACCGATAGTGTATTGGAATGTGGAAACGACAACGACGCTAGGTTCTCTCCTAATTTTTATATCATATTGTCTCGATCAGCGCATAAATACAACCTTGTTACCTACAAAGATAAAAAACTATTATCATTTCAAGAAATACCATATGATATCAAGATGTTGATATTGAACAAATGTATAGAACGAAATGCGGGAAATTACAATTTTATACAAGATTTCCGAAATTTAAAATCCCGCATGGGAATACCAGTTGATGATATCGGAGAAGGATATGACTACTCTGGATTGGAACACGACCCAAATATTGTATTTATGATACATGCAAATTCGCAGGATACTATCACACCTGGGTATGGTTCGGGAGAACGTATTCCTATAGAAAAGGTATTTCAATACACACAACTAGCAAAACATAGCAAATGGCGTAAAAAACTCGACGATTCATGGACCGAATCACCATTTAATTTACATAATCACCGATGGGCTTCCATAGAAAATCAATACCAAGCTTCTAAGTATATGAATAGCTACCCCGATTTCGCGGCAATGTTTTCCATGGAAGGTAACCCCAAATTATCTAAAGACCCAGTTTTAGCTAAACTTGTTGGTGGAAAAAATAAACATGAATTGAAACCACCACATGTGAAACATATTGATAAAGATTTCTATGGAGAACGTAGCGTGAGAGAAAAATACAATGGATTGGTTGCAAAATTTGAACAAAATTTGGATATCTCCTCTCTTCTTCTCGCTACTCGACCAGCTATATTAATGCAATTTAATCGTGGAAAACCCCCAGATGTGCGATACGACCTTATGAGAGTTCGCGATTATATTGCCAGTAAAAAAATATAACTAGGTATTATATGAAGTATACCAAGGATTCTGAAAATCTACAGACATTTGTAGATTCATCATTGAAATCTATAAATATAGAACCATTGAATAAAACTAGCGAAAATGAACTTTCTCATATATATCATCATATGCGCAATGCAAACCGCGAATTTACAACCACGAAGTTCTATAAAAATGAGCTCATAAAAGGCGACATTATGGATATTCCCGAGGATATTAAACCCCATGTATCCCGCTGTAGACATAGACAAGCAGTTTTGTTTAGAATAGGACATCGGAATATATACCTTTCTATTTACTCGCCTTATCCTTTACCGAATTTTATACAATATGTCAATAAAGTTTACATGTGGTTTCATATTGCACATCAATATGCTAATGTTCGATGCTCCAATAGTGTAAATATCAATATATATTTGACCGATCACCTGAAATTGCTACCACGAACCGGTAATATGATTGAACGCAAAAATGTAAATACAGCATTTACTACTTCCTGTCAACCTTCAACTGATATATGCATTTACAGAGAACAGGAATGGTTCAAAGTTCTTATTCACGAATCCTTCCATAATCTCGGTTTAGACTTTTCGGAAATGAAACAAACAATAGCCAATTTAGAAATTTCGAAAATGTTTGCGGTTGATATCGAGGTACGATTATATGAAGCATACTGTGAAACTTGGGCTACAATTATACATTCGATGTTTATCTCGTTTTTCTCCACCAGAATAAAAGACCGTTTTGATATTATGTTCAATAAATTAGATCGTATACTAGATACCGAAACCAAGTTCTCTCTATTGCAGTGTGTAAAAGTATTACATCATAACAATATGATTTATACTGATTTATATAAGCGTAACAAATATCAGGAAGATACCAATGTTATGTCATATTATATTATTAAATCACTATTATTGTATAATAAAAGCCAATTCATTGACTGGTGTTCTGTTAACAATAAGGTTCTCTTGGATTTCAATAAAACCGATAAAGGAATTCAACGATTCTGTAATATGATCCGTTCTAATTATATGGATCCAGTATACATCAATGTATTGGGTCTGATTGAATCTAAGTTTAAAAATAATATATCATTTAATTCTACTGCATTCAAAACACTTCGAATGACCGTATTTGAATTGGAAAATTGATTAATATAAATTATATTTGAATTATAGCATTAGACTCAAACAAAAATACAATGGGAATACCAAATTTAAACAAGTATTTATTAGATAATTGCACAACGCAATCTATCTGCAAAAAACATCTCAGCAATTTCGCTGGTAAAAAAATAGTTATTGATACCAGTATTTATTTATACAAGTTCTCTAGTTCAGATTCACTAATTGAGAACATGTACACTCTTATTACAATTTTCCGATATTATAAGATAATTCCTATATTTGTATTTGACGGCAAACCACCTGACGAAAAAAAAGATATATTAAAACAACGACATATAGATAAAAAAATAGCCGAATCTAAATATAATGATTTGAAACTAAAATTAAATGATGAATCTGAAGATAAAGATGAAATCATTATTAAACTGGATAAACTGAAAAAACAGTTCATTCGTATTAAAAAGGAATCAATTGACGGAGTCAAATCGCTTATGGATGCATGTGGTGTACAATATTGTGATGCCCCTGGAGAAGCTGATCAACTATGCGCTAAAATGGTTATTTCAAAACAGGCGTGGGCTTGTTTAAGTGACGATATGGATATGTTTGCATATGGTTGCACCCGCGTCATGCGTCATATGAGTCTATTGAACCATACAGTTGTGTTTTATAATACGAATGGTATTCTAAGAGAACTTAAAATACATATGCGAGATTTTCGCGAAATAATGGTATTATCGGGGACAGATTACAATACAGGATTTTCTGGGAATTTACAAAAAACGATGAAACAATACAATCAATTTAAAACTACCGCCCCAGAAAATGAATTACGATTCCATGATTGGTTACAAGATAATACAGAGTGCGCGATTGATAATAATTCGTTTATGCATATATGTGATATGTTTCGTATTACCGATAACAGTATAGTTACATTGAATTCACCTTACCTTAACGTAGACAAAATGAAAGAATTATTGAAACCACATGGGTTCATATTTGCTTGATCTATAATTTATTCATATTTATTTTTTTTAGTAAGCATGTTTCATGTGACAGTTATATAGGTTCGCATTTTTATGGTGCCATTACATTTTGATACTTTATGTCATCATTTGACTTTATCGAGCAGATAATAATCGATTAAAATTATAAATATTACTGCAAATATGATATCGCGATTCAGATTAATACAGAAAAGCAATATTTACCGTCATTAAATGTCATTAAAAAATGATGACACTAAAAGTTGCTTTTACATTTTTAGACAAAAATACGTTTTTTATTATGCTGTCAATCTGTTTTATTTTATTTTTATTTTAAAGCATTATGATGCGAATCGTATTTTTATGATTTTTTCTAGTCATGCTTTTACTTTTTGGACATTTTATAAATGTCCGAAAAATATTTCAACCTATTAATAATGATTTGTTTCCCAAGACTTATAAGACTTATTGATTTTCCTACTTAAAGGGAGAACATAAAATTCCCTTATGTTCTATTGTAGTTTCTCTTGCTAGAACATGGATGACTTTTGGATAATAAACCTGACGGTCACTACCTGCAAGTGTATGGCGATGAATATCTATACATTTCTGCGAAAAATCTGAATTACAATCTTTGTATTCTGGGTTCTCTTGTTTCCATTCTGCCAACTTTCCCATACTTCTATAGGAAACTGTCTGTATCGCTTTTTGTAGTTTTACATCATCTATTTCCCTTGTCCATTTGTCTTCGTCTTTGATATACATTGTTTCTCGTTTTACATCAGTACAGTGAATTGGGCGTTCATTAATTCCAAGTTGTTTCAAGTTGTCTAGAAATATCTTTGAAATACCGTTTACGAAACCTAATTGGGCATTGTTCTCCAGATCATTATAAGTTATCTCTATTTTATTTACAAAGTCAGTGAAGTTGATAGCATCCTTACATTGTTCGTTGAGAAATACATTCAAGTTGAATTTATTAACATTTCCATTTATAGTAGTATGAGATGGTTTACATGATTCTATCGTTTTGGTTATAAGTTCATTTGTTTCTTTCCTATGTTCTGTCGATTGATCCAATATAAACTGCCGGAGTTCTTGGTTATCTACAATCAATCTATTCATAATTGTATACATATTGATATCAATGCTTGGGTTAATAATAGGGAGTGTGTTTTCGCAACTTTTCTTATGGGTGTGTAATCCTTGTCTAAATTTATAATTTTTACCACATTTACATGTGAATAATTTCACAGGTTTTTCAACAATAATATCATGATTCACCTTAGCGTCATTATTTATATGGCATCGGGTAGATAAATGTTTATTAAAATTTGTTTTATTGCTGCATGTATAATTACATGATTTACAAAAATAATCAAAAGCAACTTTTTCATACTTTTGTGTCACTATTGTCATTATAATATGATGACATAAAAGTTGTCTAAATCATTTTCAGACCAAAATATATATTTTTATTATGCAGTAAAATTTATTTTATGTAAATTTTTTTTAAAGCATTATGATGCGAAACGTATTTTTATGATATTTTTATGCCATGCTTTTACTTTTTGGACATTTTATAAATGTCCGAAAAATATTTCAACCTATTAATAATGATTTGTTTCCCAAGACTTATAAGACTTATTGATTTTCCTACTTAAAGAAATATAAGTATTATTTTATTATTTTTCTATTATAGTTTCTCTAGCTAGAGCATGGATCACCTTCGGATAATAAACCTGTCGTTCACTTCCTGCTAGTGTATTCCTGTGAATATCTAAACATTTTTGGGAGAACTCTGAATTACAATCTTTGTAATCTGGGTTCTCCTGTTTCCATTCGGTCAACTTTCCCATACTTCTATAAGAAACTGTTTGAATTGCTCGTTGTAACTTATCATCGTCAGATTGCTTCGTCCATACGTTCTCGTCTTTGATATATATGGTTTCCCGTTTCACATCAGTACAATGAATAGGACGGTCGTATACATCCAGTTGTTTCAAATTGTCTAAAAATATCTTGGAAATACCGTTTACAAAGCCTAATTGTGCGTTGTTCTCTAAGTCTTCATAGGACACTTGAATATTCTTTATAAAATCAGAGAAGTTAATTGCATCCTTACATGTTTCATTGAGAAACACATTGATATTGAATCTATTATTATTTGTGGTTTGATTGATTGTTGGTTTACATGTTTCGACTAATTTATTGAGTGTTTCTGTATTTTTTTTTATAATATCGTTTATATTTGCTATATGCTGTTTGGATTGTTCCAATATAAAATTTCGTAATTCTTTATTTTCTTCGTTTACATTTAATGCAGGCGTTTCTTCGATGTTTGCTTGAAACTCATGATTATGTGATTTACATTTTTTTTTATGAGACCATAAACTTGAATAACATGAATAGTTTTTGTTACATATTTTGCAAGTATATCCAGATAAGAAGATTTCAGACGATAAATTCTTATGTTTTTCAGTAAGGATATGCTTAGACCATAGTGATTTTCTATTACATGTATACTGACAATAAGAACAGGCGTAATCTGCGGAAACTTTTGCACCAAAATCATCTGAAATTACGTGTTTTTTATGCTTTGCTGTCGTTAAATGACGATTCCAATCACTTATTTTACAGCATACTACATTACATTTTTCGCAACTATAATTTGGCGTAAAAAATGGAAACTTTTCATCGGACATTCTCTGAAATATCTAAAGATAAAAAGTTTCCATTTTTTACGCCAATATAAAAACTATGCTAACAACATAATTAGGATCGCTATAGTTTTCACAGCATTATGGTGTAAATTGGATTTTTATGATATTTTAGTGCCATGCTTTTACTTTTCGGACATTCTGAAAATGTCCGAAAAATATTACAACCTATTAATAATGATTCGTCTCCCAAGACTTATTGATTTTCCTACTTAAAGAACTATAAATATTATTTTTCTATTATAGTTTCTCTAGCTAGAGCATGGATTACCTTCGGATAATAAACTTGTCGTTCACTTCCTGCTAGTGTATTCCTATGAATATCCAAACATTTTTGAGAGAACTCCGAATTGCAATCTTTATAGTCTGGGTTCTCCTGTTTCCATTCTGCCAACTTTCCCATACTTCTATAAGAAACTGTTTGAATTGCTCGTTGTAACTTATCATCGTCTGGTTGCTTCGTCCATACGTTCTCATCTTTGATATATATGGTTTCTCGTTTCACATCAGTACAATGAATAGGACGGTCGTATACATCCAGTTGTTTCAAATTGTCTAAAAATATCTTGGAAATACCGTTTACAAAGCCTAATTGTGCATTGTTCTCTAAGTCTTCATAGGACACTTGAATATTTTTGATGAAATCAGAGAAGTTAATTGCATCCTTACATGTTTCATTGAGAAATACATTGATATTGAATCTATTGTTATTTGTGGTTTGATTGATTGTTGTATTAGTCGACTTACATAATTCAAGTGCTTTATTCACATTTTCTGTATTTTTACTAATAATTTCATTGTTTTGTATCATAATAGTTTCAATGGTCTTAGAATTTGTGTTTGTCTGTTCTACGATTAAGTTACGTAGTTCTACGTTCTCATTTAATAATCGGTCGATAATATTAACGTATTGTGATTCGCATTTGATTTCATCTGATACAACACTATTATGGGTTGGCGTTTTTTCAGCTCTCTGTATATGTTTCTTAGATAATATATGTCTATTCCAATTAGATAATTTACAGCATGATATGCTACAATGTTCACAAATGAAATCTTTGTTTGGTTCAGGCGTTTTAATTGGCTCTAAATGTTTTCGTGTAGTAATATGTCTAGACCAATCTGATAATT
>FUWD013230807.1_pt1 | contig 19832 bp, 17 predicted proteins | sample 1063281 | NCBI WGS metagenome assembly FUWD01 (sample SAMEA79048168, study PRJEB19326) | metagenome | biome: marine | reverse complement strand
ACCCTAGGAACAAGTGCCTTATCGGGCACCAACGTCCGATAAACGGAACCGTGAGGGGAGATGACACCATTCTCACGTTTCCCCATAGGGGCAACCTACGCTACCGTAACCTACGCCACCGTAAGTTACCGGCAAGTAACCTACCTAGTTACGTTTCGAACATACGTTCGATCTATCCCGGATTGTATCCAATGTTCCCGGATTGTATACAATCGAAGCGCGGAACGTGGGGAGTCGCGCGTATATGACAGGATTTTGACGGTCGTCACTAGACTGTCACCGTGGGTAGGTGGTGAGGCTACCTTGTGACCTTGTGAATAGGTAGGACGTATGACAACAGACGTAGGACGTCTCACAAGTTGACCCACCCATTGTTAAAAAACCGCCCTCCTTATATATGGTATATCGTGTTGTGATTGTGTCCGATATTTGTGTGGTGTCCTCCTGTATCCTGTAACGTTTGTGTAACGATTTGGGTTTTGGTGTCTGAATGTTCCCGTTTTGACCCTATACTATAGTAGGGGTTGTTACCGAACGAGCGGAGCGAGTGAGGGCACCGAGTTCGCTTCGCCTTTGTGGGCTCCGCGACCTTAGGGAGCGGATGCAGGCACTTCGTCGCTCTCTTTGTTCGCTCCTCAGTTGTTTTATGTATTACGGACTTGCAGGCTTCTTGTTTTTCGTGTGGGTTTTTATTTGTGTTTTTATATCTTTGCTTGGGGCCTGATTGTCCCCCTGATTTGGTGGGGGTGTTTTGTGTGGCTAGGATTTCTAGTGCGGAGTTAGAGGCTACTAAGTTGGAGTTGCTTCGGGTCGTGCAGGCTGAGGGTTGTACGGTTGCTAAGGCTTTGGTGGTGGTGGGTAGGACTCGTTCTACTTATGAGCGGTGGCGTAAGGAAGATCCTGATTTTGCTGTGTCTATGGATCGTATTAAGACTTTGCGTAAACTTGATCCTGCTCAGGGTGGTGGGGGTGGCCCTCAAATGTCTTTTCCTGAGTTTAGTGAAAAGTTTCTTGAGGCTACGGTTTTTCCTCACATGCAGAATGTGGTGGATATGATTGAGGGTAATCCTCCTTCTTGGCTTCATGCGGGCATGTCGTATGAGCAGGGTGAGAAGGATCTGATTATTACTAACATGCCTCCTGAGCATGGTAAGACTACTTCTGTGACTATTAACTATGTGGTGTACCGGATTTGTATGGACCCTAACATTAGGGTTATCTTGGTTTCTAAGACTGCTGAGATGGCTAAGAAGATGCTATATGCTATTAAGACTCGTTTGACGCATCCTAAGTATGATGAGATGATTGCGGCTTACGCTCCTGATGGTGGTTTTGATAAGGACGCTGAGGCATGGAATCAGACGATGATTTACGTGTCTGATAATGCGCGGGATTCTGGTGAGAAGGACCCTACGGTTCAGGCTCTGGGTATTCGCGGCCACATTTATGGTGCCCGCGCGGATCTTATTGTTTTAGATGATACTATTGATTTAACGAACGCTCACGAGTATGAGAAGCAAATCAACTGGTTGCAGTCTGAGGTTATTTCGCGGGTGTCTGCTAATGGTTCTATGCTGGTGGTGGGGACTCGGTTGTCTTCTAAGGACTTGTACCGTGAGTTGCAGGATGATGCGCGTTACCCGGATGAGAAGTCCCCGTGGACGTACTTGTCTATGCCTGCTGTTCTTGAGTTTAAGGACAAGGAGGAGGACTGGGTTACTTTGTGGCCTAGAACGAATCAGCCTGAGGCTGGCGTCAAGATTGATGCTCAGGTGCAGGATAAGGACGGCTTGTATCCTAAGTGGGATGGTACCCGTCTGGCTAAGAAACGTAGACGAGTGTCCCCTAAAGCGTGGGCCATGGTCTATCAGCAGCAGCAAGTCTCTGACGACGCAGTGTTCTCCCCTGAATCCGTCAAGGCAGCGATTAACGGCAACCGTTTAGTGGGACCTATACCTAAGGGTATGGTGAACCAGCGGGCTGATGGAATGAATGGCCTCATTATTGTGGCGGGCCTTGACCCTGCTACTTCAGGTCACACGGCTGCGGTCGTTGTGGGACTTGACGTGAAAACGAACAAACGCTACGTGCTTGACGTGTACAACAAGCCCGGTATCACTCCTGAGGCCATGCGGGACATGATTAAGGGTCTCACAGACAAGTATCACGTTTCTGAGTGGCGCATTGAACGGAACGGTTTCCAAGGCTTCCTTGTTCACGACAAGGAGTTGAATGATTACTGTGCAGCAAGAGGGACGATTATCCGCCCCCACTTCACTGGATCGAATAAGCATGACACCGACTTCGGTGTAGCATCCCTCACTACCCTGTTTTCTGGGTGGGAGGACAAGCACCAGTTGATTGAGTTACCCTCAACACAAAACTCGGAGGCCGTGAAGGCCATGATAGAGCAGTTGGTTACGTGGAGTCCAGCAGCACCTAAGTCTCAGAAGACTGACGTTGTTATGGCCCTGTGGTTCGCTGAACTAGCCTGCAGGGACCGCGTAATGTTGAACTCGAACTTTGTTCGTAGTCATGTGAAGAACTCTTTCGCTACGCCTTGGGATATTAAAGGCCAATCAACAGTTAATCTTGTAGATGCAGAATTAAACAAACTATTCACCCCGATGGGTGCCTAGCACCTAAAGGAGCCACATGGATCACGGACACGCTAGCCCCGGTAGTGGGAGCCCTCAACTTAGGGAGATACGTGCACATTACAACAGGATCAAAACGCAGTTCGCTGCCCGTGACGGGCGCATGCAGGACGTTCTCGCTGTACGGCAGGGTCGTATGCGGGATGTATATCCTGATCTTTTCCCAGAAGGACCCTTCGATAAGGGTATTGTCGCAAACATGGTGGACGTTGCAGCGCGGGATCTTGCTGAAACACTAGCCCCAATGCCTTCGTTTAACTGTACCAGTGCGCGGATGGTCTCTGACACGGCACGGGAGTTCGCTGAGAAGCGCACACGTATCGTTAACGGCCACATCAACTTCAGTAACGTACAGACACAAATGTATACTGCCACGGACAGGTACTTCACGTACGGTTTCGTTCCTGCCATGATCGAAGTAGACATGGAAGAGATGATGCCACGCATCACCTTCCTAGATTCTATCGGCGCATACCCGGTCTTTGACCGTTGGGGTAACACTAAGGCGGGGTATTTTTCTTTCTACAAGAACCGTGACGAACTTGTTGCCATGTATCCTGACGCTGAAAGCGTCCTGAAGCAGCAGTCCACCGGACTTGAAATGATTGAAGTGGTTCGATACCACGACAAAGACGTAGATGTTATCTTCTGCCCAACCCGCGAGGGTCTCGTTCTTGAGAAAGTTAAGAACTATGTAGGGGAATGCCTACTAGAGTTTGTTCGCCGCCCCGGTGTAGACACAGAGACACACGGACAGTTCGATGATGTTCTCGCAGTGCAGGTCGCTAAAGCCCGCTTCGCCCTTTTCAGCCTTGAGGCTGCACAGAAAAGCGTTCAGGCACCTATCGTTCTGCCTCCTGACGCACAAGAATTAGCCCTCGGCTCAGATGCTGTCATTAGAACAGCATTCGGGGAGAAGGTTCGCCGCGTACCTATTGAGGTTCCTTCAAGCGCATTCGCGCAACAAGGCGTACTAGATCAGGAACTACGCCAAGGGTCACGTTACCCTGAAGTACGCGGTGGCAATACTGACGCTTCTGTAGTCACAGGCAAGGGCGTACAAGCCCTCATGTCTGGCTTCGACACGCAGATCCGTACTGGTCAAGCAATGTTCGCTAAGGCACTTGAAGGCCTCGTGAGCAAAGCGTTGATGGTTGACGAGAAACTGTTTGGTGCTGAAACCAAAGTACTTCGCGGTAATACTGATGGTGCCCCATACGAAATCCGGTACCGACCTGACCGTGATATTAAGGGCGACTACAGTGTAGACGTTCAATACGGTTTACTGGCGGGGCTAGATCCGAACCGTGCTCTCGTCTTCGGGCTGCAAGCCCGTGGCGATCAACTGATTTCCAGAGACTTCCTTCGTCGTCAAATGCCATTCGCACTTGATGCTAGTGAAGAATCAATGAAGGTAGACACCGAGAACCTGCGCGACTCTATGCTACAAGCCGTTTCAGGCTTGGCGCAAAGCATTCCTGCTTTAGCCGCGCAAGGTCAAGATGTCTCCGAGGTACTCAGACAAATGAGTATCGTCATTGCTGCGAGGCAGAAGGGCACACCAATCGAAAAAGCGATTGAGTTGGCCTTCAAACCCCCAGAACCAGAACCTGCCCCACCAGAACTAGCGTTAGAATCAGGAATGGAAGCCAACATGTTGGGCTCCCCTGACGAAATGGCGCAGGCTGGTGGGGGTCAGGATCTTCCCGGAGGTCTACGTGAAAGTGGACGGATGAGAGAAGTGGCACCCGGACAGCAAGGCATGCCTGAGGGTGGCCGCCCAGACCTTATGAGCCTGATGGCTTCTATCGGCTCTCAAGGTAAACCAAACTTGCAGGCTGCTGTTCAGCGCAAGCAAGCAATCTAATAAGGAGTTAGTTATGTGCATGTCTTGCGGATGTTGGATGGATACAACGAGTGAGATGGGTGGCGATGGTAACCACCCAGAGGATTCCTACGTAATGCCCAATGTTAAAACGACTACGGCGGATAACGCTAACGAATGGCGGAAGTAATGGCTGCACCAGCGAAGAAGAAGAAGAATAAGCCTAAGGTGAATCTGAAAGCGCGTCCTGACACTACCCCTCAAGGCAGAGCAAACGCCAAGAAGGAAGCCGACCGGAAAGCCAAGATCAAAAAAATGGATAACGCCTATAAAGAGAAAGCCGCTAAGCCTGTAGATAAGGCAAAAGAGCGAGCGAAAGAAGCCGCCAAGATGAAGAAGATTAAAGAACAATCCGGCTATTGAGATCGAACCACCCGACAAGTGAAGGATGAGTAATGCAACCAAACAAAGGAACACACGGTAAGCCCAATGTGGCTCAACCAGTACAAGGCGCACCCGGTGCTAAGAGCACCGACTGGGACAAGATTAAGTTCGGCGCACCCGGCGGCAAAGGTACCAAAGGAACAAAGTAGTTCAATCCGAGAAGACGATCAAGGGAGTTGTTAGCAATGACACGAAACGATATAGGCATTCACGTCAACTTCCTTGATCTCTCTCTGGCTATTGTAGCCGACGGGGTGGCTTGGTCCCCTGATGTTGCTGACGACATGACACGACGCATGAAGGGCCTACTTGATGACAGCGTTTCGACGCTAGTCCAGTACGGTTTCATGCAGGACGAGATTGACCAAGGCGACATTGAGTCAGATCCTGACGAGAAGGAAGACGACGAAGAAGAAGAGGAAGAGCCGGGTAACCGCCCCTCTAAAGAACTTATTGATCCTAACGTGATCTTCCTGATGGAACAAGAATTTGGAGAAGGCAATGGCTGAACAACATGGCGGGAAACGTACGCCTAGGAACCCGGCCCCTGTGAGTGGACCCGGTAAACTCAGTCGCAGGACTGATGGTGGCCCACAGCAGGTTAACGCAGACATGACCGGCATGGATTACGGCGACAACCAAGACTTTAATGATATGCAAGCAAGCGCACCTATGGCCGCATCCAAGCCACAGTTACCAAAGGACACGGCCCCTGCAAGGGGTGGCGGAAGCATGCCTGCTCCTACAGGTGGATTGTTTAGTCCTAGTCAACGCCCAACCGAGCCGGTAACTGCCGGTGCTTCTTTCGGACCCGGTGCTTCCTCAGGACCTCCAGTTAAGCAGAACAGGCCACCACTCTCAAGTGTCTACGCACGAATGGCTGCGGACAACCCGAGCCCACAGGTACTTGAGATGCTCTCAATGGCCCAAAGACTAGGTTACTAATTGAATCCGACCGAGGTCAGGGACAGTTTTAATACCGAGGCATCGAAGTCTCGGAAGAAGAAAAAGGACACGCCTTTGGTGGAACAAGGCGACCCGACACCCGACCATCTCGCCATGCCCAAGGGCACAAAGCCGACCCCTCTTCGTCCCACGCCTCGCCTTGATGCAATCGAATCGGCGCCACTAACAGCCGACCCGGAGCGCCCCGGTTCAGAATATATATCCGATGAAGAAGACGTTAAATTTCAGCAAAAAAACATTACTGAGAGCATCAGGCAACACGCACGTATCGCGCAGAACCGTGCCCGTTTAGTGGGAAACCCGATCTCTTTTGAAGAGGCTGTGCGGCGTGTCCGGACAACGGACACTGGTCTGAGGGTTAATCCCGTGACGGGTGAAGCGGTAGCCAACGGCGATGTGTACACAGACAAGCCATTCACTTCAGAGCAGGTACTCGCGCAAGCCAAAAGAAAATTCCCCCTGCTGGCGATGCAGGCGGAGGCTTCAGGGCTCACTCGTGAAGAACAAACAGCCGCTGTAAGTCTTCCCTTGGCGGTAGAAGCCGTGAAGTTAATTTCAACGACTGCAAACGAAACGCGCAAGCAACAGATCATCAACACTATGGGCCCAGACATGCAGGCCCTTGTTGTGGATGTGTATGAGGCTTGGGCCGCTGAGTCACAGAAGAGGTCTCAGAAACGAGAAGAGGGCGGCGAAACTGCCGACAACTTTATCACAAACAGCATTGGTTTTTTCTGGGATCATGGTATAGGCCAGTCATTTGACATGCTCATAGAGGGCGTGTTCAAGATGATTCAGGGCGGCCTAGCGGTATCCTACATGTCTGGTGGCAACTCGCCATCGGAGTCATGGACCGCAGCGGAGCCGGGAACGTACGACCAGAGCATGGTTGATTACTCCAAAGAGTATTTTGGCGTAGAGATTACTGAAGTTATCATGGAGGCGAAGGCTGCCCAGAACTCGGAAGATCCCCCTCTAGAGATCGCCAAACTTTGGGATAAGTACTCCGGCCTCGAAGACTTAAATAAACTCAGTATTCTAGAACAGGCATTGGGTAAGAGTGCTTATAATCAAAAGGTGCTCAACGCGGAGACTTACCTTGCGTCGGCAGACACTGGCAATATGGGTAATGCACTCAACTGGAGTTTCGGTTCGATGCGCGGTTGGGGTCCTTTCTCTCCCGGAGCAGCCGCTGGGGAACCCGGAGGCTCCGTCAACCCCCTGACCCCAGAGGGTGTGGCGTACTCCCAAAGTTCAACATTTACTGGAGCGCGGGACATAACCAACGTAGTGTCATTGTTCGCTTACGACCCCCTCAGGGTCACGGGAGCAGCCAAGGGCGGGTATACCGCTATGAGGTACGGCTTCAAGCAAATGGATGCACTTGACATTGCTACGGTCTTCCAGCAGAAAGCCACAAGAAACTTTTTCGATAGTGTCGGTGCGGGATTGACGAGGGCGGACAACGCGGCGGATGCTGCCCAGTCCGCTCAGATCATGAACTCTCTCCGTTCGCAGTACAAGAAGTGGTTTACTGCTGATGCGCTTCAGGCTTTGAAGGTTGCTGGTGTGCGGAGTGCTGACGACGCAGCAACCTTTTTTGATGATGCGAAGAACTTGGAATACATGGTTGCTGGTCAGACAGCAAAACGGGCGAAGCAATTAGTTATTCCTCACATGATTACGGCAACAGCAGGGATAAAGAGAATCTCTCTCTTGACTCGTGGACTGACCTATGACCGCAATGCGGCCACACACATTGACGAAATCTTTGGGCCGGGCGTATCGGCACTACTGCCAGCGGAAGCCCTACCTATTATTATTAACAAACTCAAATCAAAAGATGGCGAAAAGTTCGTCGGTCAATTCCTAAGCGACTTCGTGTATGCTAATGGGAAGGCAAGAAGGACTTGGATCGGGACGTTCGTAGATAAGGTAAAGCCTACCGCGATGGGAGACAAGAGGCGTTACGGTTATAAGCGCGAAAACGGTCGCAAGTTCCTTGAACGTCAAGCAAGGCTCATGGCTCATGTCCCAGATTTGGGCAATGGAATTAATATTGCTACAGGCAAGGATGCTTACAAGATTAGAGACATGATGATGTTCGCTGGCATGCCTAAGTACTGGGCCGACTACAGCGCCGAAATGTGGCGGGTTATGAAGCCCGGTGAGCGTAAGTTGTTCGCTACGGGAATCGGGCGCAGCATGGGATACGCTATGGGTATAGACATGGTTGATCCCATCAAAGGAGCGAGCATTATTGACACTATGGTTACGGGTGCGAGACTTGGTGAGAAGTACGCCCCTGACTATATTGACATGCCTGCTGTTCGTGCGGGTGTGGCTAGGCAGGCAGACATGGAAGACAGTCAGGTCCTTTATCATTACGGCACTAAGGGTGAATTTGTTACACCACCTCCCCGCACGGCTTCGACGGGAAACATTCAAGGACCCGCTTTTTACACCTCAACTTCTAAAGAATCAGTTGAGACACATTCCCTTAGCCGTCCGGCGGGAGGAACTTTACAGGAAGTTTCTATACCACAAAACGTAATAAATACGAGACTTGTTGACATGTCACTTTCTCCTTCGAGTAACCCTTCTTTAATGAAATCTTTATCTGACAGCATGGAAGCATCTTACGTTACACGTTTTGGTTCTCCTTCCGGAGTGGTTGGAGTAGGGGATTACTCGCCAACTTATTTTGCAGCACGAATAGAACTAGTGAATCAATACGAGTCTGCCATACGTAAAGCCACTAGTCTTGGAGACAACGCCACCGTAGACGCTCTTGCGGGAGCAAAGTATGATGCTCAAATGTTGTGGTCCGATGCCGTAACGGGTCAAGGATACTTGGGTACTCGTGTGGCACGTGAGGGTGGGGACGAAATAGCGTGGTTCGTTGACCCCATGACTTACGGAAATTCCGGCGAACAAGCACTCGGTAATGCCGCTTCCAAAGCACCTATGAGCAATAATTCAATGATGGCAGACGGGACTTACGCGGCACTTTACCAGTACCAGATGGCTGACAACATTGGTATGCCAAACATGCAAGCACTGTCTGCTCTTTCTATGCGTCAATCATACTTAACCGCCCTACTCGGTCAAGGCCCAATGATTTCAAGGGCAACAGATATTTGGACACTTGGCACTCTTGGTGGCCCGCGATTCTTTCTGCGTAACGGTTTAGAAGATGCCGGACTGTATGCTTTGACTAACGGTTCTTGGTCGGGCTTTCGGCAGGGACAGATGTGGTCTAAGGCGAAGCGTGAGGCGACTCAGCGCGTAGGCACTGCTGACACTATGGGACAGAAGTTGGGTCTTTTATCTACTGCGAGTCGCTACCTAGGGGACACTCTTCCTAAGTCTTTACAGTTAATAATCCTTCCTCACGCCAGTAAGGCTGAGATTAAAACGGCAGCGCAGATGTCGGCCTTAAATGACAGGGCAGGTCTTGTTTCTTTAATAAGAAAACTTTACATGCGTCAAAAAGGAATGTTCATAGTCCCTAACGTGAGAAATCACCCGGACAGTCTTCGCTACTTAGACGAAGCAGCCGATAGCCCCCAGTTCGCTGGGGTTATGGACGACGCCTCGGAGACACCCGAGAACCTTATTAACGGCTCAATGCCCGGTGGGTATTCGATGGAACTGAACCGCGCTATTGTCGCTGGGGAGTACCGAGAGATCCGTGGTGTTATTCTTCCTTTCAAGGAGACGATGGTAACAAAATCCGATCCAGATTCGATAGCCGCTTGGCGCAATAACATTAACAGCCTTATTCATGCGGATGGTGTGTATGGGCCGCAGGCCATGCAGCATTTGAAGGCGTACCACAAAGCCGTGTCTACTGGTGACGTGAAGAAGGTTGACGCTATAGTTAAGAGTTACGCCAAATTTATAGACGACAACTTAACAGCAGGGATGGAAACGTCTGCGATCTACATGGCTGAGGGCAGTAGCGGCATGGCAAGACGCAAATTGCAAGATGCTTCTCGCATCTTTAGCGCAGCCGATGGCACTTTCAACCTCCCATTGTACGAAGCGATTAGAAGAGTTGAGATAATTAACGGCAAGAGGGTCGTGACCTTCCGCATGTATGACATGAAGGGCAAGGAAATGGTTCCTCGGATAACCGAGGAGATGCTTATCGGCATGCCTATGCCCACGGCAGTATTGTCTGCCGGTGACGCTGTGGTCCCTATCATAAACGCGGGTAAGGTCCCTTGGACTCAGGCGGTGTGGTCTGCCATGGGACGCTCCCTCGCTCGCTTCACTCGTGAACCTATTTTCATTGCTAACTATCTTGAGGCGAGAAAGTTTATCCAACCCATTGAGACTCGCCTAGCGGCTGAGTATGGGGAAGCGTACGCGAAGAAGTGGGCTGTTGAGGCGGGCTACGAGCGGGCATTCACTTTAACAATGTCTTACGTTGATGATCCTAACGTTCGTTCACAGATGGCTTGGAGTGTTCGTAACGTATCGCGTTTCTATCGCGCTCAGGAAGACTTCTTCCGTCGCATGATGCGCACAGCCAAGAACAACCCAATGGCAATTGAGCGGTTAAACTTGTCATGGCATGCGCTAGACGAGACTGGTTTTGTGAATCAAGACGAGAACGGCAACAAGATATTCGTGTGGCCGGGCAATAAAGTGACTTTCAAGGCGATCAACTGGTTTACCGAGACTTTCTTGGACAAGAATGTTCTTGAAGGTGGAGCGATGATGGACTTCACTTCAGATGTCACTAGGTTGACTCCTTCGGCTGATCCAAACGCTTTACCGCTAACCCTCAGCGGCCCCTACATGGCGTTGGCGGTACCGGCATTGATGACCTTGTTCCCAGCCTTGGGATCACTTAAAGAAGAGATCTCTGGAGACTACTCAGCCAATAATAGTTGGATGGATCAAGTTATCCCGACTTTTGCTGCGAATGGTTATGAACTGGTTAATGCAATGTTGGGTAGGGACCAGTTCAATGATAATGATACTCGTTTCGCAGATTCCGCACGGTCAGCCATGCAGATTTGGGCAGCGAGTGGGGTGATTGATGAGAGCAAAAAGTATAGCGGTGTAGAGTTATCAAAGATGAAAGAGGACTTACAGATTCTTGGAGTTGACATCTCTATCATCAAAAGCCTTGCGGGACCATCAATGCCAGCGAGCATTTCGATAAACCCTCAAGATGTGACCAACTTCGCTAAGAGCCTCGGCATATCGGGTATGCGCAAGGTCTTTATAGAATTATTGCAACTAAATGACAACGACTTTAATATGGCTTTGACTAAATGGACGAAGGCCAATCCGGGTCTTTCGGTATTCACCGTGTCCGAGAATGAGAATCCAGATTCTTTTGGAATGTATAAGGCAACTGCGGAAACGCAGGTGTGGATTGAAAACAACATGGATCTGTTTGAAAAGAATAGCAAGGGTGCCTCCTTCTATGCCCCCCAAGAGGGAGTTAATGCCTTGCAGTCTTGGAAGTACCTCGCATCAATGGGTGCCAAGATCCCAAAACAGGTTGACCATTACTTTAATGAAATGATTACTTCTAAGGGGTATACTCAATACAAATTATTGCAGGATGCTTACTACCGTGAGAAGGATAGAATCGCTCTTATCCCGGATGTAGGACAACGCAAGAAGGCTAACACTGCAAACAATGAGAAGTGGACTGGCGTAAAGAAGACTTTATATATTGATTACCCGCAACTTTCCTCTCGGATTAGTGGCGAATTATCCACTAGCGGTCTAAATTCTCCTGACGATTACAGGCGAGACATTACTGACATTAAGGCTGCCGGTGAGTACATGAAGGAGAATGGCAACCTTGATGAGCGTGGCCAGATGGCGCTGGATCTCATTAGCATATTTGAGTCTGCTCAAGATGAGTTACTATCAAGGAATCCCTTCGATGCTCAGTACAAAGCCAATAGGGCTAGGGTTAAGGACAGGTGGGAAAGGGTTTACGAAGAATATTCCATCCAGTACCCCGATGATACACAATGGAGACTATTAATGAACGCTACAAGTGGCGTTCTAGGATTTGAGGTAGGCTAGTGGCCAAAGACCCAGTACCACCGTACCTTGCCCCACGGCCGCCAAAGCCCGGACTGGATTGGGATGACTTTCCCGATGTTTCGACTACTGATAATACAAAGACTGGCATAGCGGGTACTGACAGTTATGGCCGGGGGCCTGTCGGTCTTGGTGAATTGAATGTTGGCGAAACCCAGAGGGGGTCAGCGGACGCTCGTGAGCGTGGGGGGCTCTTGGAAAGAACCGGCCCTCACCGAGACAGGATGATGTCTTACGAGGACGCTCTTAATTACCCTAGAACTTTGAGAGCCGCAGCAAGGGCTGATGGGGCAACCAAAGCGGACAAGGACGCATACAAGGACTTCACAACCGCATTGAAAGCATACTCGGGAAGCGACTACGAAAGCCTAGGCGGCGAATTGACCGCTTGGGATGGAGTCCTGAAGGATGCCCAGAATGGCGACGACCCTGCCTTAGTGCTTCTTGATACGTTTATGAGTGATCCGAATCGTAGTCGTGGCGACGGCGGCGGCGCTTACGCTGGCCCTGTCCAGTCGAACGTCAGTTCGATCATGGCTGATGAGGACATTCCAAGAACTTTGAATGAGTTCGCAACGGAAATGCTTGGTCGTAATCTTACTGAGAAAGAGATGAACAAGTACACTAAAAAGTTTAAGAAGCAAGATAGGGAGAATGAGCAGATCTCACTTCGCACCCCTAACGGTCCTGCTCAGTCTAGCACAGTGACTCAGGAGAAGGTGACGCGGGACACTATCGCTAGGAACATTATGCAGGAGAATCCGGCGTACGCGGATCAAACCATCAACACTGACGTTCTCGATATTTTTGCTAAAAGGTTAGGTATTTAATATGGCAGACGACTGGAAGTTAAAAAAAGATGGTGGCAAGGTACTCAAGGATAAAGACTTTGGTGGGTCTGCCAACGAGGCACTGACTGAAGCGGATAGGGACGCTACTACCGCAAGGTACTCGTACATTTTCTACTTGGTTCAGAAGTATCCTGAGTTGCAGGGCTTCTTGGATGAGGTCACGAGCACGATCAACAATAGTGCGACTGGTGTTATTACTGAGGCTGAAGTTGCTCAGATAACTAAAAGGTACGATTACTTCACTCGTCTTGATTCGGAGCAGCAAGCCTCTGAGAATCAGATGGCGGAAGATGCGTTAAACAACACTTCTATTTATGAAGATTCTATTCAGGGACTCCGGTCTAAGATTGGTGCGGATGCCCTTTCTAAGGGCATAACTCTTGATGAAGACCAGTTGGATAAGTTGGCGAGACTTGCCAAGTACGAGAACTTTACTCCTGATGAGATTAATACTTCTCTTCGTGGTGTCGCTCAGATTGATGGCACCAAGGATCTTACGGGTACTGCAGGGGATTACTTGCAGGCTTTGTCGCAGTGGTCGGCAAAGAATGGTCTGCAGATCCCTCCCGATTCTTTGAATCGTCTTCTCACTGCTGGTGCTTTCGGTGACCAGACTCTTGAGGACATGAAGGCTGAGTTGCGTGTCAAGTACTTGGCTGGTTCGTTTCCGGGTTGGGAGAAGGAGATTCGTGCTGGGGCTGACCCGTATGATCTTGCTGCTCCTTACCGTGCGACGCTTGCGAACATGCTTGAGTTGAGTGAGCAGGATATTTCTTTTGATGATGATCTTCTTAGTCAGGCTATGCAGTCAAATATGACTATCACTGATTTGAAGCGGGAGGCCCGTAAGGACCCTCGCTGGGATAAGACGGAGAATGCTTTGAAGGCTGCAACTGATGCTGGGTCTAATATCCTTACTATGTTTGGGTTGAGGTGATTTGAGTGGCTATACAACAATGGCGTAAGGACATGAACGCTGCTCTTGGTGTCGCGGAAGCGGAAAGGGCCGCTGGCAATACTGCGGCTGCTATTGCTGCTGCTAATAATGCCATGAGTTTTTCTCGAACTTCGGCTTCTTCCACGGCTGTACATAAGGCTCGTCAAAACATTTACAACACCACTCCGGCTACTGCCCCAACTGTTGAACCAGAGACCGGACCCGGAGGAGCCGGTCCTTCCGCTGAGGACGCATACTGGGCGGATAAGGCTGCACGGGAGTCTACTGCCGCGAATGCGGCGGAAGCGCGAAGAGTCAAGGCTGCTTCCGATAAACTTGAGGGAGAAAGAACGTCGGCTAGAGGGTACCTCAACACGCTGCTCAGCGAGTACAACATGCAGTCTCTTGCCGGTAGCGTGTGGGGTTTGGTTCAACAGTCAACCAACAACGACTGGCTCATGGAGCAGGTCCGCCTAACAAGCGACTACAAGGCTCGTTTCAAAGGTCTCCTCACTTTGCGTGGTCGTGGAAACACGGACATTCGTAACGAGGCAGAGTACCTAGATCTTGAGACTGACTACCGTAGTGCCTTCAACGAGGCTGGTCTACGCGACTACCTTGGTACTGATGGTAGCCAGAGTGAGTATGATTCTATCGCTGAACTTGTGGGTGACTACAGTGTTTCCGTTGAAGAAGTAAAGGCTCGCATTGGTGACGCTCAGCGTATTGTTGCTGATACTCCTCAAGAGGTGCGGGACTCACTGCAGAAGTTTTACAACATTGATCCTACACTGCTGGTTGAGTACACTCTTGATCCGACACGTAGCCAGAACAAAATCAACTCGGTGGCTAACGCAGCCGTCGTTGGTGGTTACGGTACGAGGGCTGGTCTTGACTTGGATGTTACTGGTGCGGAACTTGTCGGTAACCTTGCTGGTGATGCGGATATCAGGTTGGAGTCTTTGAACAGGAACCTCGTGCAGGGTGCAACCCTGCGGGATGCCACTAAGCGTCTGGCTAACATTGACAAGATGGAACTGTCTGACAGTGAAGCGTTGACTGCATCTATGGATGCTGACGCTACAGCCAAGAAGAAGGTGACTGGTTTGCAGTCTCGTGAACGTGCCCGCTTCGGTGGTGCTGGTGCTTTCGGTCCTGACGCGTTGAAGAGTCTCAAGAAAATATAACTGAATAAGGGGCATGAATGGAAAGCCTCGCTAATAAATCCCCATGTGGGACCTAGCGGGAGACGAGAGTTCGATCCTCTCCATGTCCACCATCACTACGACCCATCGGCCCGTAGGATGTATGAAGTCCGATAGTCACAGCCTCTGTCACCTTCCCCTAGGTGGCAGTGTGGGTGGCGATAACCTATCAATGAATAGTAAGGGAGTAAATAATGTCTGATTTCGATTGGGACGACGACGATACAGAGAACGCAGGGAATGAAAGTACTGGCATGAAAGAGTTACGTAAGGCACTCCGCGCGGAGCAGAAGCGTAACAAAGAAATGTCCGGTAAGTTAGATGAAATGCAGAACATGTCTCGTGATCGTACTGTCAAAGATATTATTTCATCGAAGGGTCTACCTGATAAGATTATCAAACTGATCCCTTCTGATGTGACATCCCCTGAGGATGTGGAAAGTTGGGTTGCAGAGTACGCCGATATTTTCGGTGCCTCTACTCCTTCTAACCAAAATCAGGAACCAGCGGTTGATGCCGCAGACATGAAGGCGTTGCAGAGAATCTCTGACACGCAGTCATCTGGACAAACATTCGACGGTGACTTCGACCAACTGGATGCTCGCATCCGGGCAGCGTCGTCACCTGAGGAACTGAACAAGGTCTTGTTCGGCAACGCGCATGGACCGCAGGTTGTTTGATTCATAAAACATTCAATTAAACATATTCACTTTGGAGGTGAAATCGCAAAATGACTGACGCTTATACAGGTACAACCGCTATGTCCAACTTGGTCAAGGCGGCCTACGATCGCTATGTAGAGTTTGCTCTACGTTCACAGCCTTTGTTCCGCAACCTTGCGGACAAGCGCCCCGTTCAGCAAGCAATGCCCGGTTCCAGCGTAGTATTTTCGCTGTATCAGGACATGGCTGCTGCTACTAGCACTCTCACTGAGGCGACTGACCCGGATGCTGTTGCTGTAAGCAACACAACCAATGTCACTGTCACTCTTAATGAGTACGGCAACGTTGTTCTTGAAACCAAGAAACTAGGGGAATTCGCGTTCTCTGACGTTGACCCTGCTATCGCTAACCTTGTTGCATACAACATGGCTGACTCTATTGATCGGGTTGTTGTTAGCACTCTTATCGGTGGAACGAACGTGTACTACGGTGGAGATGCTACTGATACGGATGAAATCGTTGCAGCAGATGTTCTTACCGGAGCATTGATTCGCAAGTCTGTTTCAAAGATGCGTTCAGGTAATTCGGTTCCTCGTGAAGGAATGCTGTACGCAGCATACATGCACCCTGAGGTTGCATATGACCTTCGTGCGGAGACTGGTGCGTTGTCCTTCGAGGACATCCGCAAGTACACCGATCCTAATGTTGGTAACGTCCTTAACGCCACGACTGGTGTTTATGGTGGAGCGTACGTTGTGGAGACACCACGGGCGTACACCGCTACGGATGGTGCTGCTTCCGCTAAGGTATACCGTACGATCATCGCTGGTCAGCAAGCACTCGCTGAGGCGACTGCTGTTGAGCCCGGTATCGTTCAGGGTCCGATTGTGGACAAGTTGATGCGCGCACGGCCTCTTGGATGGTACAGCCTGCAAGGCTGGGCTATTTACCGTCAAGATTCTTTGTACCGTATTGAGTCATCTTCAAGCATTGCGTAAGTGATGTTCGGGGGGCATCCGTGAGGGTGTCCCCCTACCCAATCTTATTGAAACTATTTTAAGGATCTTGCTGTGGCTGATAACCTTCCTGACACTATTGAGAATGAACTTCTTGATGCCCTTGTCGGTACTTCTACTTATAGTATTACTGGCGCAACTAAACTTCGACTAATGACCGCTAATGGTAACGATGCTTCTGCTGGTACTGAAGTTACTGGTGGTTCGTACGTTGCTCAAACTATTACTTTTACTTCTGCCGCTTCGGGTGCTATCGAGAATGACAGCGCGTTGTCGTTCACTGGGATGCCTGCCGTAACCGTGGTTGGTATTGAGGTTTATGATTCTGCCGGTACGGCTAAGCGTCTACTTTATGGGGCTTTGACTTCTTCCCGTACGGTGACTGCTGGTGACACTGTGCAGTTCGCTTCAGGTGCGATTGATATTACTCTGTCGTAATGTTTGACATTACAGAGGGTATTGTTGACGGGCTGGGGTTCCCCCAGTTCTTTGACGGTGCGGCTGCTTTTACTGCCGCATCGGATATGGTGAGTGCTGCTAACATTACGGCTCTTGCTACGTCTTCTTTGTCTGCTTCTTCTGCAATGTCTAGTTCGGCAGTTATCCTTGTTCAGGGTGCTTCTGCGTTGTCTGCTGAGGTAACTTTAACAATTACTACCACAGTGGTTAATGCTGCTGCTAGTCTTGTTGCGGGGCAGTCAAACATGACAGCCACCTCAAGTAACTTGTTCTTCGTTGACGCGTCAATGTCCGCTAGCGTGGATTTGAGCGCGTCTGAGGTGCTTGTAAGGTACTTGGTACCTAGAACCCTCACAGGTACCCTAACCCTCTCAGCAGCCCTGTATGAGCCGTTAAACGTGCTTGTGCTGCCTGTTGTGCAGTACACGTACACTGAGGACAGGCTGTTGAGGCGATACAGCATAAACTCAGGTCAATCCCTACTCATCAACGGGACTACAGGGGTCATTCAAGACTTCGTAGCCCAAGAGGACACCCTCAATGCTGACTACTATTTTGCTGGCGGTCATCGCTACGTTCTGGATACGGCAGAAGTTGCGGCTGTAACAAACTCGGGACACGGCGACCTTATCACTATCGAAACCCTTTAAGGAACAGTATGAACTGTCGAACTGGATGCAAAACCAAGGATCATGCGACGTACGGGCAATGCCTGTCCGCCGCTAACGTTCGTGTCGCTGCAACCATGAACAACCCTTTCTCTGGCGATGTCAAGAAGGAACTGTCCGCATACCGGACGGCTAGGGTTAATGGTATCCAACCTGAAGGAACAACGATCACTAAGGTTCGTGAAGCGGAACGCGCCTCAACCTTACTTGGTCGCCCTTACAACGCTGACGTTGATCCTCCCGCTAACATGGTTGTGAACAAGAACGCGGCACGATTTATGAATGCGAGTTAATTGTGACCACATTTGATGAAATGATTGACGACACCCTCCTACACCTACAAGGGTACACTACCCAGCAGGATCAGGTAACCCACCTTACTTCTAGTGTGACAGCCGACGACACCTCAATGGTGATCTCGGACGTGTCAGCGATCTCTCGCGGGATCGCAGAAATAGGCAACGAACTCGTGTGGATTGACACGGTAGACCAGTCAACTGGGACACTCACCATTCCACCTTACGGTCGCGGCTACCGTTCATCCACTGCAGCGATACACGCCAGTGGTTCAATGGTCACGTCGTCACCAATGTTCCCCCGCAAAATGGTTGCTCAAGCAATCAACGACACGGTTAAAGCCGTGTACCCTGACCTGTTCGCTGTGGGTTCCACTGAAATAGACTTCTCCCCAGCAGTAACCACATACTCCATGCCCAGCGGGGCACTTGACGTGCTCCAAGTAGCATGGAAAACTACTGGCCCTTCTAAGGAATGGCTACCTGTTCGCAGGTTCCGCGTAGACAAGCATGCTTCTACGGACGTCTACGCTACGGGTGTTTCCGTGAGCGTGTACGATTCTGTGGTTCCGGGTCGCCCAATGAAGTTTGTGTTCACGAAAGAACCTACACCTTTAGTTAACGACAGTGACGTGTTCACTACAGTAACAGGGTTGCCTGCTTCTACGCAGGATCTTGTTCGTTTCGGTGCAGCCTACCGGCTGGTTCCATTCTTTGATTCCGCTCAACTGTCCGGTCAGTCTGCACAAGCAGACTTCTCCGCGACACAGCGACCTGCTGGTTCGTCCAGTGCACTGTCCCGTTTCCTTCTGCAAATGTATCAGGTTCGTCTTGCTGAAGAAATCAAAAGTTTACAATCCTCGTTCCCCGTCCGTTCGTACTACACCCGATAGAAGGAATAAAATATGGCTAGAAGGTATTACTCCAGTATAGCAGCGAAGACTACTCTCACTGCTGACATTAGCAGCGGTGCTGTTACTATGGGGGTTGCTGCTGTTGTCGGTTGGCCCGCAACGTTCCCGTACACGCTCATACTTGACGTGGACACGGTAACTGAAGAGGTCGTCACGGTGACGGGTCGTTCCGGCACCACGATCACTATTACTCGCGCATCGGATGGCACTACCGCCTCGGCACATAGTGCCGGTGGCACGGTACAGCATGGTGTGTCTGCCCGTGACTTCGAGGAACCTAATGCCTTCCTTAACGCTGGCACGTTGCCTCTTGTTACGGCTAAAGGTGATTTACTTGCCGCTACTGCTAGTGGTGACGTTGATCGTGTGGCGGTTGGAACAAACGACTACATCTTCACGGCTGACAGTGGCGAGGCGGGTGGCGTGAAGTGGGCACAACCGGGAGCGACACCCACTCAAAACGCGCAAACTGGTACGACCTACACAGCGGTGCTACTGGACGCCGGGAAAACAGTCACGCTGTCCAATGCGTCGGCGGTGACACTCACGATCCCGGCGCAAGCCTCTGTGTCGTGGGCTGATAACACGCAACTGAACTTCCTGAACCTTGGCGCTGGCACTGTGACGATCACCCCGGCTGCCGGTGTCACGATCAACGGTGAACCACTTACTCTTGAGACGTCAAAGGGGGGAAGTCTAGTCCGAACAGCATCAAACACATGGACGTTCATCCCTTTCTCCGCTGGCGGCGTTGATAACGCGAACTTCACTAACACAGCGACCGGCACATACACAGACGGCGGCATAGATTACAAGTACATCACCTTCACGGGTAGCGGTTCCCTTGTTGT
>FUWD013186709.1_pt1 | contig 19839 bp, 24 predicted proteins | sample 1063281 | NCBI WGS metagenome assembly FUWD01 (sample SAMEA79048168, study PRJEB19326) | metagenome | biome: marine | reverse complement strand
AAAAAAAAGATAGGTTTGATAAAGAACCAGTCAATAAAATGAACAAAGTCAGGAAAGCTTTTAAAAAGATAGCTTTATTAAATAAAAACCGAATTGTATTAATTCCCAATCATTTGCCTAAAGCAGTTGTGCAGGCTAATATTCAAAAACAATTATTAAGATTCTTAGATAAATGACCAAAATTACAAATATAACTCGCCAAGATTTGTATACCCTTGTTCATGCAGAATTAGGCCTGCCAAAAGTTTATTGTACTAATTTTGTTGATGATATTTTTACTATTATTACCAACGGTATTTCAAAGGAAAAAAAAGTTAAAATATCTTTATTCGGAACCTTTACTAATAGATCCAAAAATAGTCGGATAGGCAGAAATCCCAAAACCAAACAGGAGACTTTAATAACTTCAAGAAATGTCGTCACTTTTAAACCATCTAAATTCTTAATAAAGAAAATTAATAAATTTTCTTAATGGTTGAAAAAAAGTCTTCAGCTCTTAAAACAATTGGTGAGGTTGCTAAAGAACTTATGATTATCGACAAGAATTCAGGAAAACCCAAAACTCATGTCATTCGATTTTGGGAGAAAAAATTTAAAATCTTAAATCCTAGCCTTGTTTTAAAAAAACATAGATATTATTCAGAATATGAGATTAATATTTTAAAAAAGATTAAATTTTTACTAAAAGATCAGGGTATGACGATAAAAGGAGCAAATAAAATTTTAGAAAAAGAGTATTCTGTTGACTATAAATCTATCAATAATATAAAGCGCACAGAAAAACTTACAAAATTTAAAAACATAATAAAAGATATTAAAGAAATACTGTAATGGCAAAAAAATCATCCATAAAAGTTAGACTTGTTCCTGAAGAAAAGCCTAATAGTGCTTTTAACTACTATGTAAAAAAACCTACAGCTGGAGATAAAGCTAAAGACAAGTTAAAAATGAAAAAATACAATCCATCAACACGAAAACACGAGTGGTTTGTTGAAAAAAAATTACCCCCACACAGCAAATAGTTAAATCTTATTCTTTTCGAACTTTATAAATGAGCCAATCATAGCTTTCCATATTTTTAAAACTATGAAAGGTTCTATTTTAAGAATTTTTCCTTTGTAGACTAAATTTTTAAGCATTGAATTAATTCTTTTTTTGTCAATTATTTCTTTTTTAGTTTTTAATTTTGTAATTTTAACAACTTCTTTTCTTCTAAGGCTTAGAAGTTTTAATATTTTCAGATCAATATTATCTATATTTTTTCTTATTTTTATAAGATTTCTTTTCTTTCTAAGTAGAGACAATTTATCTTTTTTAATCATAGATTTAAAAATATATAAAAGATCATGGAAAACATTCAACTAAATAAACTTTTCAAAGTATGGCATCTTACTGTTATTGTTTTACTACTTTTACTAGTTTCAATTGGTGGAATTACTAGACTAACAAATTCTGGTCTTTCAATTACTAAATGGCAATTATTCACTGGAATATTACCACCACTAAGTGCAGAAAAATGGAATGAATATTTTTCTCTATATACAAAAATTCCTCAATATAATGAATTAAATATGGGCATGAGTTTAGGTGAATTTAAATATATATTTTGGTGGGAGTATATTCATAGGTTGCTGGCTAGAATTGTAGGACTTGCTTATATGTTGCCATTAATATTTTTTATAATAAAGAAACATATACATAGAAATAATTTTTTTTATTATTTTATTATTTTTTTTTATTTTTGTTTCAGGGATTTTTGGGTTGGTTTATGGTTAGCAGTGGGTTAACCGATAATGCAGATGTAAGTCATTTTAGACTAGCAGCGCATTTAAGTGTTGCATTTTTAATATTGGGGTTAATTTTTTGGTCTTATCTTAATACAGATAACTCAAATTTATCTATAAATTTTTCTTGGAGTATGGTGTTTATGATTTTATTTTTATTTTTATTTTTTGTACAAATCGTATTTGGTGCCTTTACATCTGGACTTGATGCCGGACTCATCTATCAAACATGGCCAAAAATGAATTTAAATTACTTTCCTGAAGAAGTTACTGTAAAATCTTTTTTTTCTAAAGAGTTGCTTTTTGATAGGGCCCATATTCAACTTTTCCATCGATTAAATGCATACTTAATTTTTATTATTTTTTTAATATTTTATATTGTTAATTTGTCCTCAATAAAAAAAATATTTTTTATACAAATTTACTTATGACATTTTTGTTAATTCAAATAATCTTAGGAATTGTTACTCTAACAAGTGGTGTTAACATTTATTTAGCAGCTCTACACCAGTTAACATCCGTTTTTTTAATGATGACTATATTAATGATGATGTATAAGCTTAAATCTTAATATCTGATGTTGACATTTAATCACCCAAACAGTATTTAGTCGTTCTTTTATGACTAATTTTATTAAAAAAAGCGAAATTAAAAATAACTGGGTTCATATAGATGCTACAAATGCAGTTGTTGGTAGACTTGCGTCACAAATATCAAAAATTCTTAGAGGTAAAAATAAAGTAACTTTCACACCACATATGGATGATGGCGACTTTGTTGTAGTAACAAATGTTTCTAAAATAAAATTTTCAGGAAATAAATTTGAAAATAAAAGATATTATAGGCACACAGGACATCCAGGAGGAATTAAAGAGACTTCTCCTAAACTTCTAATGGCAAAAAAACCTGAGGAAGTTCTTAAGCTTGCTGTAAAAAGAATGTTACCAGATGGTCCTTTAGCTAAAAAACAGTTAACAAAATTAAAATTGTATAAAGATGATAACCATCCTCATGCAGCACAAAAATTAAGTGTTTTTAATTTTGCTACTATGAATAAAAAAAATACAATAGCAAATTAATGTCATTAGATATCAAAATTACAAAAGATGCACACTACGCTACGGGCAAGAGAAAAGATGCGGTTGCTAGAGTATGGGTTTTAGCTGGTTCAGGAAAAATATCTGTAAATGGAAAAATTTATACTGAATATTTTAAAAGACCAGTTCATCAACTTCTTATAGAAAAGCCATTAAATATAACTGACAAAAAGACCTCCGTAGATATTTTGTGTACAGTTAAAGGTGGTGGTATGTCAGGCCAAGCTGGTGCAGTTACTCATGGAATTTCCAAAGCCTTAGTTGGTTCCGATCCAGCAATTAGAAAAACCGTTAAAAAAGACAAATTATTGACCAGAGACTCAAGGTCTGTTGAAAGAAAAAAATACGGTCAAAAAAAAGCAAGAAGACGTTTTCAATTTTCAAAAAGATAGTCAGTCTTTACTCGTTTTTTATTTCCCACTTTATTTACAAATAATTATATGTACTATTTTATTTAAAATATGAAAAAAATTAAAGTTGCAATAGCTGGTGCCACAGGTTTTACAGGTATAGAATTAGTTAAAATTTTGGCAAAACACCCCGGTGTGCAAATTACTCATCTTTTTGCCCAATCAAACTTAGGTAAGCCTATTTCTTTCTTTGATAATAAAATTAAGAATACAAAGAAATTTCCCAAAGTATCCTCATTAATAAATAGTGATCTAGATAATATTGACGCGATCTTCACAGCATTACCTCATGGAGAGGCTCATGTTATAGCTAAAAAATTAAATAAAGATTGTGTATTAATTGATTTATCCGCTGATTTTAGAATAAGTAGTAAAACAATATATGAAGAGTGGTACAAAGTTCCTCACTTAGCAACAAACCTTCAAAAAAAAGCAGTGTATGGTCTTAGTGAAATTAATAGAGCGCTAATCAAAAATGCAAACATTATCGCTTGCCCAGGATGCTATCCGACTTCTATTCTTCTTCCGCTAATACCTTTGGTTAAAAAAAATTAATCAATACAAATATAATTATTGCAGACTCTAAATCTGGCTATTCTGGTGCTGGTAAAAAAATAGAAGACAAAAAACTTTATCCTAATATTAATCAAAATTTAGCTATTTATGGTGTAGGTAAGCACAGACACATGCCTGAAATTGAACAAGAATTATCAGTTCATAATTCTAAAAAAATACAAATTACTTTTACTCCGCATTTGATACCTACTTTTAGAGGAATTTTGTCCACAATTTATTTAGATTTGTCAAAAGACGTTACTTCAAATGACGTGTATAAATGCCTCAAGAATTTTTATATTAAAGAAAAATTTATCGAAATTTTAACATCTAACAATATGATAAACACTAATAGAGTTTTAAATACAAATATGTGTAATATTGCAGTGTATAACAACAAATTTAAAAATAAAATTATTATAGCTAGTGCCATAGATAATTTAGTTAAGGGAGCAGCTGGGCAGGCTGTACAAAATTTTAATATTAGATATGGGTTTTCTGAGACTCTTTCATTAATTTAAATGAAAACTTTTAATATAGCCATAGTGGGCTTGGGAAATATTGGTCTGGAGGTTTATAAAAATCTTCTTAAAAATAAAAAAAATATTTTAGATAAAACTGGATTCAAAATTAACGTTTCTCATGTTTGTGCAAAAAATTTAAAAAAAATAGAGGTATATCAATACCAAAAAATTATGGATATCTAACCCTCTTGATTTACCAAAAAGCAAAAATATAGATATTATAGTGGAGCTTATAGGTGGTAGCGATGGTATTGCAAAAAAATTAGCTTTTGCCTCAATAAAAAATGGCAAACATTTCGTAACTGCAAATAAAGCTTTGATTGCAAAGCATGGTGATAAGCTTTCTATTTTGGCAGAAAAAAATTCAGTAAATCTTTTATTTGAAGCTTCAGTTGCAGGAGGCATCCCGATTATTAGATCTCTAAAGCAAGGTTTAATAGCAAATAAAATTAAGCATATTTATGGAATTTTAAATGGTACTACAAATTTTATTCTGACTGAAATGGAAAAAAGGGGATCGACTTTTGCTGAAGCTCTTAAATACGCTAAAGTTAAAGGTTATGCAGAAAGTAACCCTTTAGCTGACTTGAGTGGAAACGATGTTGCTTGCAAAATATCTATCCTTAGTTCTATTTGTTTTGGTAGCAAAATATTAAATAAGGGTTTTTTAGTTGAGGGAATATCAAATATTGACATTTTGGATATTTTATTTGCAAAAAAAATTGGTTATCGAATTAAATTATTAGGCATAGCAGAAATTGTTAACAACCAAATCAAGCAAAGAGTACACCCCGCTTTAATACCTGCAGATTTAGATATCGCAAATATTAATGGAGTTACTAATGCAGTCGTTGTTGATGGTGAACCTATTGGCAGAACAATTTACGAAGGAGCTGGTGCAGGTAAAGGTCCAACTTCCTCTTCAATTATATCTGATATTGCATCTGTAATGGTTGGTAATGATGATTTTTCTTTCGGCTTATCTCCAGCAGCAAAAAAAAATTACAAATTATTTAATTTTGGCCATCATGTTAGCAAATACTATTTACGCTTTTTAGTACATGATAAACCTGGTGTGCTTTCTATAATTACCTCTGTGCTAGCTAAAAATAAGATTTCAATTCAAAATCTACTACAAGATCCAAGTCAAAGCAGCATCTCAAATGTAATGATTATAACACACAGAGCAATGGAGAAGTCCATACAAAGTGTGGTAAAAATTCTTTCAAAAAATAATAAATTATTCAAAAAAATTGTGATGATTAGAGTACGTGATGAAAGTAAACTTTAGTGCTAGATCCAAAACTTTTACATAAATTTTCTATAGTAGCTGCAAGAGCTGCTTATTCATCGTCTTTATTAAAAGGCAAAAATGATAAAATCGCTGCGGACCAAGCAGCCGTTGATTCTATGAGAAACTATTTAAATAAAATTGAAATGAATGGAAAAATTGTCATAGGTGAAGGAGAGATGGATGAGGCACCTATGCTTTACATAGGTGAAAAGCTTGGAACAGGCGATGGAGAACCTCTTGATATTGCTGTTGACCCATTGGACGGAACTACTCTAACAGCTAAAAATTTGCCCAATGCTATTTCGGTAATTGCAGTTTCTGAAAAGGGTAATTTACTGCAGGCCCCAGACACGTATATGGAAAAAATTGCAATCGGTCCTGGTTTTCCAGAAAACATTGTAGATTTGGACAATACAGTTGAGAAGAATTTAAAAAATATTGCAGAATTTAAGTCGGTAAAAATTTCAGACCTCACTGTTTGTTTGCTAGAAAGAGATAGGCATATAAAAATAATTAATTCGTTAAATAAATTGTCTGTGAATATAAAATTTATTTCTGATGGAGATGTTTTGGGAGCCATATACACCTGTATTAATAACTTTAAAGTAGATATGTACGTAGGAACCGGAGGTGCCCCTGAGGGAGTTTTGGCTGCAGCCGCTATAAAAGGTTTTGGCGGACAGTTTCAAGGTAGATTGGTAATTTCAAACAATGATGAAAAATTACGTGCAACCAAACTTGGAATTTCAGATATGCAGAGAAAATATTATCTGAATGACTTAGTTAAAGGAGATGTTATTTTTTGTGCAGCAGGAGTTACCGATGGCGAAATATTAAAAGGAATAAGAGTAGAGGATAGTAATTTTTTATCAGATTTACTAGTATTACACTCTGAACCAAAAATTATAAAAATATACACAGAAACTTTTGAAATATGATCAATCGTTCAGTTTCTGATCGGAATTGGATATTCAGTAAATACGAAGAAAATAAAGTAAAAAAAATCAATCAAGAATTAGGTATAAGCGAACTACTAGCTAGATTGTTGACCATAAGAAAAGTGGAGCCTGAGTTTTGTGAATTTTTTTTAAATCCAAGAATTAAAAACGCAATGCCAAATCCATTTGTATTAAAATCCATGGAGTCGGCGGTTGATACAATCATTAAACACATAAAGAACAAAAGTAAAATATGTATTTTTGGTGATTATGATGTCGATGGAGCATCAGCAAGCTCTATTTTGGGAAAATTTTTAAAACACCTAAACTGTGATTTTTTTATTTTTATTCCGGATCGTATCAAAGATGGATACGGACCAACTGCAAAAAGTTTCACTGAAATTATAAATAAAAATGTTAATTTAATTATAACCGTTGACTGTGGAACAACTGCCTTTGAGGCTATGTCTCTTGCCAGTGATAAAAGAGTAGATGTAGTCATTTTAGATCATCATCAATCTACAGAGACTTTGCCCACTGCGTGCGCAATAGTAAATCCAAATAGATTTGATGAAGCAACAGACCTCACGTATTTATGTGCAGCGGGTGTTTCTTTTTTATTTTTAACAGCACTAGTAAGCAAACTCAGAGATGAACATTATTTTATAAGAAATGAAATTAAGGAGCCAGATTTATTTAATTATTTAGATTTAGTAACTCTTGGAACTGTTTGTGATGTAGTACCATTACTTGGACTTAATAGGGCATTTGTTTTTCAAGGTTTAAGAGTTATGGCCAAAAGAAATAATCTAGGAATTAAAACTTTATCAGATCTATCTAATATAAATTCTAAGATTTCTACATATCATATAGGTTATATTTTAGGACCAAAAATTAACGCGGGTGGCAGAATTGGAAAGTCACATTATGGTACCGATCTTTTATTAACAGAAGACCCAGAAACAGCTTTTAAACTTTCTAAAGAAATAAATATGTTAAATGAAAAAAGAAAAAATATTGAGAATATTATGCTAGATGAAGCTAAACATTTAGCTAAGTTAAAAGATAATAATCCAGTAATTGTTTTGAGTTCGAATGCTTGGCATGAAGGTATAATTGGAATTATTGCAAGTAGATTAAAAGATCAATTCAACAAACCAGTATTTATCATTAATCTTGAGGGACAAAATGGTAAGGGGTCAGCAAGATCTGTTGCTGGTTTTGATATCGGTATGGCTATAATAAAAAGCAAACAATTAAATATTATTAAGAAGGGAGGAGGCCATAAAATGGCTGCTGGTTTTTCTATTGATGTAAATAAAATTAATGATTTTGAAATCCTTATGATTGAGTTGTTTAATAAGAGTGGTTGCGCTTCATCAAAAGAAAAAGATCTTTATATAGATACAGTTTTATCTGCTAGTGCCTTAAACGAAGATTTTTTTTTAGAAATTAATAAACTTGCTCCCTTTGGTTCAGCAAACAGAGAGCCAAGGTTTTTAATTGAAAATGTTTCAGTGCTAAAGTCTATAATACTAAAAGATATCCATATAAAAGCTATCTGCAAGACTTCAAGCAATTCTAATATTGGCATCATTTCTTTTAATAGCGTTAATACTTCTCTAGGTAGTTATTTGATTAATCCAAAAAATAAAAAATATGATATTGTTGGAAGACTCTCTTTAAATGAGTGGAATGGCAAAAGAGAGGTGCAATTTTTACTTGATGACTTGTCATTATCAAAAAATTAAAATACTTTTTTGATTGATTATTTTTAAATTATCAATAAAAACCTCAAGATTGGTCCCTTCGTCTATCGGTTAGGACATGTGGTTTTCATCCATAAAAGAGGGGTTCGATTCCCCTAGGGACCGCCAATGCACTTTTTTATTAGAGTAGCTCTTCTAACTTTTTAGTAATCTTTTGGCTTTTAGGATTTGTTAAAGAATTATAAACTTCTTCAATCTGCCCATTTTTGTTAATTAGAATTTTATAAAAATTCCATTTTGGTAACGCAGAACTTCCATAACTATTAATTGCCCATTTAAAAAAAGGATCTTGCTGATCCCCTGTAATATTAATTTTTTCCATCATGGGAAAAGTAATACCGAACTTAGTTTCACAAAAATCTTTTATTTCTTTATTAGTTCCAGGCTCTTGTGAACCAAAGTCATTAGAGGGAAGACCAATAATTACTAATCCTTTTTTTTGATATTCATCATATAAATCCTGTAAATCTTCGTATTGATTAACAAAGCCGCATTGGCTAGCAACGTTAACTATTAAAAGTACCTTACCTTTGTGTTGATTTAGACTGTATGGTTTTCCATTAATTTCTTTAAATGAAAAATCATAAGCTAAATTTTTATTTACAGAAAATGAGGTGCTACAAAAAAATGAAGATATCAAAAAAATCGACAGTATTTTTTTTAAATTAAGCATTTTTCTTAGTTGCTATTATTAAAACAAAATATCCTAACAAAGTGGAAAATAAAGATCCTAGAAGCACTCCGATCTTAACTTGATCCATATACACCGCATTATTTGCAAAAGCCAAATTACCCACAAATAGACTCATTGTGAAACCGATGCCGGTAAGTATACCAACTCCGTACAATCCTAGCCAAGAAGCATTACTTGGTTTATCAGCCCATCCAAATTTTATAGCAGCTGCTGAAAAAATAAATACACCAATTTGTTTACCAATAAACAATCCAACACAAACCCCTAATGTAACTTTGTCTAATAATTTGTGCATTGTAATTCCATCCAAGCTTACACCTGCATTAGCCAAAGCAAAAATTGGCATAATTAGAAAAGCAACATACGGAGCAATTGAATGTTCTACTTTTATAAGCATGGAATCATGATGACTTTTATCTGATTTATGAGGAATTGAGATTGCTAATAGTACACCTGAAATTGTGGCATGAATTCCAGATTCGTGTGTAAAAAACCACATAACTATTCCAACAGCCAAGTAAGGTAAAAATTTTATAATTCCCATCCTATTCATTACTAACAACAGTCCAAATGATGCGAACATTAAAAAAAGATAAAGATAATTCATGTCAGAGGAATAAAAAATTGCAATTATTATTATTGCCCCCAAGTCATCTATGATAGCCAAAGCAACTAAGAAAACTTTTAAAGATATTGGAACTCTCTTTCCTAGCAGTGATAATATACCTATTGAAAAAGCAATGTCAGTTGCGGAGGGTATTGCCCAACCCCTTAATGTTTCTGAATCTCCTAAATTAAAAAAAACATATATTAACGCTGGAACTAACATTCCACCAACTGCTGCAATCATAGGAAGTAATGCTTTTTTAGTTTGTGAGAGTTCTCCTTCTAAAAATTCTCTTTTAATCTCAAGGCCAACTAATAAAAAAAATACAGCCATTAGAGCATCATTAATCCAATGAAAAATAGAAAGTTTTAAAGAAAAAGAGCCAAAACCTATAGTTAAATATTGTTTAAGTATTGCAAAATATTGAGGAGCAAAATGAGAGTTGCTCACTATTAAAGCTACGAAAGTCATAACCAATAAAGTTATACCAGCAGCTGTTTCCTGCTTTATAAACCATTTAAAAAAGTTTGAAGTTGTCTTAATCATGCAAAGCTTTTAACACTTAATAAATATAAAATAAAATTGTATTTCTTTTAAAAAGTCAGAAATGTATATATATAACATTTTATAAAATCGGGGCATAGCGCAGCCTGGTAGCGCATCTGGTTTGGGACCAGAGGGTCGTAAGTTCGAATCTTACTGCCCCGACCATATTTAATTAGAGATAAAATTTATCTAAAATTCTATGAAAAAAGCCAAAATTTACATGCCAAGTAAAACAGCAATGCAATCTGGCAAATTCAAATCAAATTCATGGATTTTAGAATTTGTTAAAGAAAATTTACAAAAAGATTTTGTTATGGGCTGGAACTCCTCAACAGATACTGGCAAGCAAGTCAAAATTTATTTTGATAATAAAGATGATGCGATTAGATATGCAAAAAAAAATGATATTTCCTTTGTATATTTTAGATCCAAAAAAAAGAAAGATCATCATAAAATCATACGCAGATAATTTTATTAAAAATTAAATGCTAAAAAGTTTTTTTCTTAATAAAAAATGGTTCAAATGGGCTTGGGGAGGTGCCTTGATACTCTTTATTTCTCTTTTAGCTCAAGTAACTTTAACTGTACAAATTAATACTTGGTACAAAGGTTTTTATGATGTTTTGCAAGAAGCAAAAAATATAGATCAGTTTTGGATTGGAATAAAAAAATTTTTGTATTTAGCTATACCTTATGTTTTTATTTATAGTCTCACTAATTATTTAACTAGAATATGGGTTTTGAAGTGGAGGGAAGCAATGACTTTTGCTTATGTGCCTCTTTGGACATCTAGCAATGTTGATGTGGAGGGATCAGCTCAGAGAATTCAAGAAGATACCATGAGATTTGCAAACTTATTAGAAACTCTCGGTCTGCAAGTTGTAAGAGCGATAATGACACTTTTGGCTTTTTTGCCAATATTGTGGAACATGTCTAAAGATATTAAAGTTGATTTTTTAAATAACATTGAAGGGTCTTTGGTATGGATTGCTTTAGTGACTAGTTTTGGAAGTTTAATAATTAGTTGGTTTGTTGGAGCAAAATTACCAACCATAGAATATGACAACCAGAAAGTAGAGGCTAAATTTAGAAAAGAACTTGTTTACGGAGAAGATGACAGAATAAATTTTGCTAAACCAGATACTATTTTCGAATTGTTTACCGGCATAAAATTTATTAAACATAGATTATATTTGCATTATGGGTATTTTGATATTTGGGAAATTTATATTCCCAAATGATGGTTATAGTTCCGTATATTGTCGTAGCCCCAAGCTTATTTTCTGGACTTGTTACTTTAGGAGTCGTCATACAAACTTCTAATGCTTTTCAGAGAGTTCATAATAGTTTCTCATTATTTACACAAAATTGGACAACTGTTACTGAATTAAGGTCAATCTTTAAACGTCTTAAAGAATTTGAGATAGCGATAAGCTATAGATAATTAAATATTATTAGCCGGTATCAATAATATTTAAAATTTTATCTTTTTTAAATATTTTTAGTAAATAAGAATAATTATCTACTATATTTATTTTTAAAGACTGTATGTCTTCAATTTCGTGTTTTGCTATTTCAAATAAATCAGAGTGAAAAATAGGATCAGCTATTAAAAAATCTTTCTCACCACTTTGTTTATATCCTATAATATCGCCAAAACCCCTAAGCTTTAAATCCTCTTCTGAAATATAAAATCCATCTAATGATGATTTTAATATGTGAATTCTTTTTTTTCCGTTTTCACCAATATTTTTTGAATACAAAAGCAAACAGAAGGCATCTTTTTTACCCCTACCAACTCTGCCCCTCAATTGATGCAATTGTGACAAACCAAAGCGTTCACAATTTTCTATGATCATTGTATTGGCATTTTGATTATCAATACCAACTTCAATTACTGTTGTTGAAACTATAACTTTAATTTTACCATTAATAAACTCATCCATAATTTTATCTTTTTCATCACTTTTCATTGACCCATGAATTAAACCAATTTCTACTTTAATTTTTTTTTTAGGTAATCAAATCGTTTAATAGCTGCGGTTAATTTTAATTTTTCACTTTCTTCAATTAAAGGTGTTACCCAATAAATCTGGTCATTTAGCTCAAGACGTTTTTCTACAAATGTAATAACTTCGTCTATTTTTTCTGATGATTTTGATAGTGTTTGAATATTAGTATTATTAAATGGCTTTTCTTTTAATGTTGAAATATCCATATCGCCATAATTTGTTAATATTAGGGTTCTTGGAATCGGTGTAGCTGTCATTAATAAAACATCAGTATTAATATTACCTTTTAAAGATAAATTTATTCTTTGCTGAACACCAAATTTGTGTTGCTCATCGATAATTATTAAACCTAAATTTTGAAATAAAGTTTTTTCCTGAAATAAGGAATGGGTGCCAATAATAATATCAATTTTTTTTTGGAGAGGAGGTTACGAATAGTATTTTGTTCTGAGTTTTTTAATTTTCCTGACAGTAATTGTATTGAACAGTTAGTAGAAATGAGTAGTTTTTTAAATAACTGATAATGTTGTTTTGCCAGCAACTCAGTGGGACATAAAAAAGCTACTTGATATCCGGATTTGACAGTAACAAAAGCAGATATCAAAGAAACAATAGTTTTTCCACTACCAACATCCCCTTGAAGAACCCGCATCATTTTTTTTGAGGAATTAATATCCTTTAATATTTCTGCACAAGCGTTATTTTGCGAATTTGTCAGAGTAAATGGAATTATTTTTTTTATCTCAATTAATATATCGTTTGGTATGTTTTTGGTTTTTTTCTAGTTGTTTTATTCTTTTCTTTATTTCAGAAAAAATTAAAAGATTACTAAATATTTCATCAAATGCTAATCTTCTGTAAAAAGGGGATTGCTTATCAACATCACTAACATTGGAAGGATTGTGCAAGTTGTATATAGCTTCATACCAGGTTGGCCATTTCATTTCTTCTAGAAGTTTATTTCTATGCCATTCTTTAAAATTTTTTAATTTACCAATTTCTTCCTTATAAATTTTTTGAATAGTTTTTGGAGAGATACCTGTCACCGCAGGGTATTTTGCCATTATTTTTTTTATATCTCTTTCCTTATCTACAGACTGCACATAGTCTGGATTTGTTATTTGAAACTTATTTTTATAGAAAGCAACCTTTCCACTTATTACAACTTCCTCATTGATGGGTAAGATCTGTTTTATATAATTTTCTCTGGAATTAAAAAAAATAATATCTATAGTTCCAAATTCATCTTTGCAGACTACCTTGTTTGGGAGGTTTCTAAATCTTGGAAAATAATGTTTTACTGGACGAACGAATATTGTAGATATTTTTCCAACTTCTAAATGATCCAATTTAGGACAAAACGTTCTGTCAATAGCTCCTGTAGGTAAATTTAAAAATAAATCTATTTTATTTTCAATGCCTCTTTCAGATAGTTTTTTCGCAATAACTTGCCCCACACCTTTAATGTTATTAACTGAAGAAAATAAGTCGTTAAAATTCATTTGAAATATTCTTTATTACTTATAAAAACATAATATGATCTCTAACATAGACAACTTTAGAAAAAAACTTATGTTCCGATCAAGTCATAGAGGAACAAAAGAAATGGATCTATTACTTGGTGGTTTTTTTAAAGAAAATTATCATAGCCTAACAGAGAATGAATTGTTAGAATTTCAAGATATTTTGGAACTAACAGATAAAGCTTTAAGTGATTGGTTAATTATCAACAAAAGCAATAAAGACATTGAAAATATTGGCGTTTCAAAAAAAATTAAAGAATTCAGTTACGTTGCTTATAAGGACAAATAATGTTGTTTATTAGCTTCATATAGTTTATTAAGTTTTTCATGGATACAAAAGCGCTCGGCCAATTTCTGCCTCTTATTTTAATTTTTGTAATTTTCTATTTTTTATTAATACGTCCACAACAAAAAAAAGTTAAAGACCATAAAGCAATGGTTGATGCGGTTACTAGAGGGGACACCGTAGTAACTGGTGGTGGTTTAATCGGTAAAGTTGTTAGAGTTATTGAAGACGATAAAGCAGAAATTGAAATTGCTGACAATGTAAATATTAAAATCGTAAAATCATCTATTTCAGCAGTCCTTAGCAAAACAGAGCCTAAATAAATTTGCGTGTTATACTTTTCTCGTTTTAAAGTATTTTCTATTTTACTAGTTTTTATTTTTGGGATTTATTTCTTTATTCCAAATATTTTGCCAATAAGTAATAATATTTTATTTTCAAATAAAAAAGTAAATTTAGGATTAGATTTGCAAGGCGGATCTTACCTTCTTTTGGAAATAGACTCCAAACCACTTATTGAACAAAAACTTCAATCTAAAAGTTTAGAATTAAGAAGAGAATTGAGAGAAAAAAATCTTATATATACCAACTTTAGATCAGAAAAAGATTCTTTACTCTTTAATTTTAAATTAGATCAGAGAAATACTTTGGAACAATTTCTAAATGATAAAGTTATAAATCCAATTATCAGTTCAACAGGTAGAGAATTTTCGGCTATTTATCAAAGCGATATAGTAACAATTACTTTCACTGTAGATCTCTTGAACTTAATTAAAAAAAACGCTTTAGAACAATCCATAGAAATAGTTAGAAATAGAATTGACGAATTAGGAACAAAAGAACCAAATATTATAACAAGAGGTTTGGATAGAATTTTAGTAGAATTGCCCGGATTAAAAGATCCTGGTGAAATAAAAAAATTACTTGGAAAGACAGCGCAATTAAACTTTAGATTTTTATCTAATTCAAATATCGATAGTTCGTTAGGTGTGGATATTTTAAATTCTCCAAAAAAAGATATTCAATACAATGTTGAAAAAAGAATTATTGTATCTGGAGAAAATCTAATTGATGCACAGCCTGGTTTTGATCAATTAACAAATTCTTCTGTAGTAAATTTTAAATTAGATAATCTTGGAGCAAGAAAATTTGCAATGGCCAGTAAAGATAATATTGGTAGAAATTTAGCAATTGTCCTTGATAATGAAGTGATTAGCGCACCAGTTATCCGTGATGCAATTATTACCGGTAACGGCCAGATTTCTGGAAATTTTACAGCACAAGAAGCAAATGAGTTAGCTATATTGTTAAGATCTGGAGCCTTACCAGCACCTTTGAGTATTATTGAAGAAAGAACTGTTGGCCCTGATCTTGGCAAAGAGTCTGTTCAAAGTGGAATTTTTTCTCTCGTAGTTGGTTTTTTATTAGTGATTATGTATATGTTCTACAATTATCGAATTTTCGGTTTTTTTTCTAATATTTCTCTTCTCTTAAATTTAATATTAATTGTATCCACTTTAAGTATCTTAGGTTCGACATTAACATTACCTGGAATAGCTGGAATAATTTTAACAGTTGGTATGGCTGTTGACTCAAATGTCTTAATATACGAGAGAATTAAAGAAGAATTAAAATTAGAAAAAAATAATTTAATTGCTTTTGATACTGCTTATAAAAAAGTTTTAACAACAATTCTCGACTCTAATATTACAACTTTAATAGCAGCAATTGTATTATACTTTATGGGCTCCGGACCAGTTAAGGGTTTTGCAATAACACTTGCAATAGGAATAATTTCTACTTTTTTCACTACCTATGTGTTTGGTAGATTTCTTGTGTCTATTTATATTAAAAAAAATAAGGAAGCATTAATTAGGATTTAAGAATGAATTTATACGACAGAAAATATAATTTTTTAAAATATAAAAAAAGTTTTATGTTTATTTCTTTGATATTTTTTATTCTCTCTATTTTATTATTTTATGTAAAAGGTCTTAATCTAGGGGTTGATTTTAAAGGCGGCACAGTTATCGAAATGAAATTTGATCAACCTAATAATTCTGAGGAGATTAGAAAATCATTATTAAAAATTGATCTTGGGGATGTAAAAGTAAAAGAATTTGGATCTAATAAAGAATTTTTAGCAACTATTGAGCAAAAAGGTAAAAATAATGATTTTGTAAACTCAATCAAAAATTCAATTAGAGAAAGACTTAAATATAAAAATTGATTTTAGACGAGTTGAAGTAGTCGGCTCTAAAGTTAGTAAAGAATTAACTATAGATGGGATTTACTCTGTAATCATAGCGCTTACATTAATGTTAATTTATATATGGTTTAGGTTTGAATGGCAGTTTAGCTTGGGATCGATTATAGCCTTAGTGCACGATGTTATTATTACTATCGGAGTTTTTAGTCTGATAGGTTATGAGTTTAATTTATCTATTGTAGCAGCAATTTTAACTATCGTTGGATACTCGATGAATGATACCGTTATTATTTATGATAGAATAAGAGAGTTCCTAAAAAAAGATGATAAGCAAGACATAATTGAATTAATTAACGACTCTATTAATTCTACTCTATCCAGAACATTAAAAACATCCGGTACAACATTATTAGCTTTAATTTCTATTTATTTTTTGGTGGTGAAATTTTAAAAGGTTTTTCGTTTGCATTAATATGGGGAATTATAATCGGAACATACTCATCAATATTTATTGCGTCACCGATATTGGTATATTTTAATGTAAAAAGAAATTGGGAAGAAGTAGTTGATAACACACCTTAAAGTACTATGCGCTCTTAGAATATTTTTTTTCTAAAATTTTCTTTAAATACTGTCCAGTATAACTATCTTTAACATTAATAATTTGTTCTGGTGTTCCTTCAAACAATAATGTTCCACCTTTATCGCCTCCCTCAGGTCCCATATCAACAATCCAGTCAGCTGTTTTTATAACTTCCATATTGTGTTCGATAACAATAACAGTATTTCCTTTTGAGACGAATGCTTGCAAGACCTCTAATAGTTTTTTAACATCATGAACATGAAGACCTGTTGTTGGCTCATCTAGTATGTAAATAGTTCTTCCAGTAGATCTTTTTGAGAGTTCTTTTGCCAGTTTAATTCTTTGCGCTTCACCACCAGATAGGGTGGTAGCTTGTTGTCCAATTTTCATGTATCCCAAACCAACTTTTTGGAGAGTTAATAATTTATCTCTAATTGTTGGTATATTTTCAAAAAAAACTACACTCTCATCTACCGACATGCTCAAAACATCCGCTATACTTTTATCTTTATGACGGACCTCTAAAGTTTCTCGATTATATCTTTTACCTTTGCAGACATCGCACTCAACGTAAACATCTGGTAAAAAATGCATTTCATAAGTTATGACACCATCTCCTTCGCATGCCTCACACCTTCCGCCTTTTACGTTAAATGAAAATCTACCCGGTTTATATCCTCTTGATTTGGATTCTGGTAAATTTGTAAACCAGTCTCTAATAGGCGTAAATGCTCCTGAATAAGTCGCTGGATTTGATCTTGGAGTTCTACCAATAGGAGATTGATCGATATCGATAATTTTATCTAAATATTCATGGCCTTTTAAACCTTTAAATGGTTGAGGCATATTTCTCGAGATAACTTTATTAATCATTAAATTTAAAGCTCTATATAGCGTGTGTAAAACCAAAGTAGATTTACCGCTACCTGAAACACCAGTGACACATGTAAAGGTTCCAAGAGGTATTTTTATTGAAACATTTTTTAAATTATTTCCAGTTGCTCCAATAAGTTGAAGATATTTTCCATTAATTGCCGATCTTCTATTTTTAGGTAAAGAGATAAATTTTCTTCCCGATAAGTAGTCGCCCGTTAAACTATTTTTATCTTTAGCAATATATTCATAAGTTCCTTGAGAAACCACCTCACCACCATGTATGCCGGCTCCTGGACCTATATCAATTATATGGTCTGAATGAACCATTGCCTCTTCATCATGCTCCACAACGATTACGGTATTTCCAAGATCTCTTAATCGTTTAAGTGCTTCTATAAGTTTTATATTATCTTTCTGATGCAAGCCTATAGAAGGTTCATCCAAGACATAAAGCACACCTGTAAGACCAGATCCAATTTGAGACGCAAGACGAATACGTTGAGATTCTCCTCCCGACAAAGTACCTGATCCTCTAGATAAATTGAGATAATCTAGTCCTACATTAATTAAAAAATTTAATCTTTCGTTAATTTCTTTCAAAATATGTGACGCTATTTGATTTTCCTTGTCAGAAAGAATTGTATGAAGAGATTTAAACCAGACATGTGCATCTTTAATTGAAAATTTTGCTACTTCACTTATATTTTTATTATTAATTTTAACGCAAAGAGCCTCCTCCTTTAATCTAAATCCGGAACAACGCTCGCATATTTTTTCATTTTGATACTGTTCAATCTCTTCTTTCTTCCAATCACTATCAGTTTCTAAATATCTTCTCTCCAAATTATTGATCACTCCCTCAAATTTTTTCTTATTTGAGTATTTTTCATAACCATCATCATAACTAAATTTAATTTCTTCGTTATCTGAACCATACAAAATTATATCCTGATGTTGCTTTGATAATTTTTTCCATTCTGTGTCTAATGAAAATTTGTAATGACTAGCTATAGCGGCTAAAGTTTGGGCATAATATAAACTTGAAGAATTTGCCCAAGGTTTAATTGCACCATCTATTAACGAAAGCCTCTCGTCTGGAACAACTAATTTTGGATCGATATATAAATCAACTCCTAAACCCTCGCATTCCGAACAGGCTCCATAGGGGCTATTGAATGAAAAAAGCCTCGGTTCAATTTCTTCTATTGTAAAACCACTTTCTGGACATGCAAATTTAGATGAAAAAATCATTTTTTCGTCCTTTTGATGTTCCTTTGGCATGTTCTCGTTAACATGCTCAACATAAACCAGGCCGTCAGATAAGCTTAGTGCACTTTCCAAACTTTCGGCCATTCTTTTTTGTTCTTCTTTTTTATTTAAAAATTTATCTATTAAGACATCAAGGTTATGATTAATTTTTTTATTAAGCTCGGGTGTTTTTTCAATATCATATAGTTTTTCATCAATTTTTATTTTTGCGAAACCTCTCTTTTTTAAAGATAGTATTTCTTTTTTGTATTCACCTTTTCTTCCTCTTACTATGGGAGAATAAATTGATATTCGTGATGGTTTTGGTAAATCCATAATTTTATCAACCATCTCGGAAATAGTTTGGGATCTTATTGGAAGCCCTGTGAAAGGAGAGTAGGGAATACCAACTCTAGCGTACAATACCCTCATATAATCATAAATTTCAGTAACTGTGGCGACGATTGATCTTGGGTTTTTAGATGTCGTTTTTTGTTCTATAGAAATAGCAGGAGATAAACCTTCGATTAAATCTACGTTAGGTTTTTTCATACGATCTAAAAACTGTCTTGCATAGGAGGATAAACTTTCTACATACCTTCTCTGACCTTCTGCATAAATTGTATCAAATGCTAACGAAGATTTTCCAGATCCAGAAAGACCAGTGATCACAACAAATTGATCTCTTGGAATTTCAACGGATAAATTTTTTAAATTGTGCTCTTTTGCACCTTTAACAACAATTTTTTTAAGCATTTAGCTTGTGGATATAAGTAATTTTATTCATTTAACATGCGGTATATGGTATAAATATATCATCTTATTATTAATACTAACACAAATGAAATTATATATATGGCTGGAAGTTTAAATAAAGTTCTATT
>FUWD013179375.1_pt1 | contig 19873 bp, 16 predicted proteins | sample 1063281 | NCBI WGS metagenome assembly FUWD01 (sample SAMEA79048168, study PRJEB19326) | metagenome | biome: marine | reverse complement strand
GCAGACTCCTGCCCCCTATGCTGTAAGGCGTATAGGCCTAGATAGATTAGATTTGCGGGGTTGTCTACTCCATAGACTGCGAAGATTCCGCATTCCTCTTTTTTGGAGGGGGTGTCAAACATGAATATGAACTCCGATGAACTAGGGTCAACATCCAGGATTACCGCCACCAAATTACAGCAGGTTTAAGATGTCGTCAACCAGCGTAATTTGAGGGATGGGGTCCGGATATAAATAAACAGGGCTCTGTCAAGTGACAAAGCCCCGATGAGTGTATTGGAAATCCTGAAGTTTGATCAGTGCGTTTGATTCCTGGATGAACCTGCTAATCCGAATGAAAGAGCTAGTTTACTGAACTGGCGGAGCTACAGGCGCCCCCCGCTGAAAGAATTCCAGCCTGATCTTGGATCCTGGCCTTGTGGTATCGCAACAGGTCTTGGCATGGCGATAGACCCTCCGGCGTTTTGATTAGTTGTCGCTGTCGAGGTAGTCTCCTGCGCCGGTTTTTTGACTCTGGCGGGTTTGGTGGCCGCCTGCCGGCGTCTAGGCTTAGGCATAAGGTTTTCTTCTTCTCCTGCTGGTGGATAGTATTGGACTGTCGTTCCATCTGGAGTCTGAGTGGTGATTCTTACCGCTCCCGCCGGAAGATTTTCATCAAAAGCCTGAGGTTGAGTGTGAGGGGAGTATTGTCCAGGTCGCAACTGTTGATTTTGACCCGCTTGAGGCGCGACGCCAGGACCCTGATAGGGAGACTGCTGTTGCGGAGGCGCAGTGTAGCGAACGGGAGGAGGACCTTGAGGCGATTCTGCTGGTCCCTGGTAATTCTGCCAGTCAGAATAGACTCCCTGCTGGCTGTAATTGGGATACGTCGGGGGCGCTCCATATTCCTGAGGTGGCGCGTAACCGGTAGAGGGCTGAGCATAAGGATTGGCTCCCTGAGGATAGCTGGGTTGCTGAGCCTGTTCCTGACCCTGAAACTGCTGATAGTTGAACTGATTCGAATTGCCGCCGCCCCAAACGCCTAGTCCACCAGGTCCCATCACTGAATCCAGGATGCCTTGAGCAGAGCCGACAGCGGGTGTTAGTATCAGTAGCATCGAGATCAACGCTATTTTTGACATCATTCTTTCTCCTAGCCTGAGCCCAACAGTTCGAAGATGTTAGAAGGAAAATCAAGACATTACACTGGGCCATCTATATAAATATTTTACAATATTGCAACACGTCTGTCAATGCGAGACGTTAAGTACGGATTCCAAGCGATGACTATTATGCTGGAAAAGTCAATTTTGAAAAATCCTGAATAAACTCGTAAAAAATAGCCCGGCTCGGTAACCTAGAGTCTTATCAATTCGTAAGTCCTTGAACCGACACCAATATGTTCAGCGTATTCCAGTTGGTGTCTCCAGTCGATGTTGGGGAACAGCGCCTTGAACTTGTCGGCTCCTGGCTCAAGGCCCGTTTCAAGGATTGACAAAGGATTGCCAGGAGCCTGGTTCACCAGATCCACAGCGGCCTGGTCTATCGCTACCGGATCAAGTGACGCCAATATTCCTAAGCCCGGCACAATTGAGCGATCGGAGAAAGGAGTGCAATCGCAGAGAGGAGAAACATCGGTAAGAAAGGATATGAAAACAGTTTTCCGCTTCTTCTGGCTTAACACAGCCTTGGCGTACTCGACCATTTTTTCCATGAACGTTGGGATGGATTCATTCCACTGAATAGAAATAGCCCCCTGTCGACAAGTCAGGATACATTCTGCGCATCCGACGCATAGTTCCGGGTTGATCTGCGCCTTTCTGTCTTTTTTTTCTCCTACGAGCGAAATAGCGTTACCTCTACACCACGGAACACATTCCCCGCAACCGATACATTTCTTTGCTGAGATCTTTGGAGATATGTTGGAATGCTGATCAAGCTTGCCTCTCCTCGATGCGCATCCCATACCGACGTTCTTGATTGCGCCTCCATAGCCTGTCAGTTCGTGACCTTTAAAGTGAGTCATTACAACCAAGCCGTCCGAGTGATGAATATCTGCGCCAATGTGCGCAACGTTCACATGCTGACCATCCACAGGAACATCTACGTCACTGTTACCGCGAAGTCCATCCGCTATAATGACAGGGGCGCCTGTGACTTCCCTTGTAAAGCCGTTGTCATAGGCTGTGCGAAGGTGTGACCACGCCTCTATTCTAGATCCTACGTAAAGTGTATTTGTGTCTGTGAGGAAAGGTTTCGCTCCAAAATCCAGCAGAATATCAACAATTCTACGAACAAATTGGGGCCTTATGTGGGCTGTATTTCCATGCTCTCCGAAATGGATTTTTATAGCTACCAGATCTTTTGACTTGAACATTTTCTTTGGTTCCAACGCATTGAAAAGGTCCTCTACTTTTGCGGGAACACTTTTTTTCCAAGAAGCTGAGAGATCTACCATGTAAACTTGCGCGGGCATTTTTAATCTCCTATATAGGTTGTGCTGGAATCAAGCCGGACAGTTTAACAAATCGGTTCAGAATCGATCGATATTGTGAATATTAGCATAGTCGTATAAATGAAGTCATTGGGCGAAACACAATTCGCTGCGCAATTTTGGCGAACCCATTAATTTCTGGAAAAATGTTTTCAGAGATTATGACTCTCCAAAGAAACTTCACAGGAAATATTATGCGATCAACTTGGATAAAAAGACGTTCTGAGAAGAAAGGCAAGCCTCCTGGAACCATAATTCACCTTGGTGAAATTCATGTTTTAAAGCCCAGAGTTACTTGCTTCATATATTCACCCGAGGAACTGAGCGAAACTCAATTAGATGAAGATAGGGAAAAGTTTTTGTCGGCCCATGTCCGCGATGACGGACGCTGTTTATGGCTCAACGTCGAAGGAGTAAACGACGTAAATCTTATCAAGCAAATAGGCGGCATATTCGGAATAGACGGCCTGACTCTTGAAGACATCGGTGACACAGGGCACAGACCGAAGATAGAGGAATTTTCCAATTACGTTTTCACCGTAATCAGATCCCTATCAATAGATGAAGTGACTGGTCGGGTAGTTCCAGAGCAGATATCGTTAATCCTCGGATCAAAATTTCCTGGTTACTTTCCGTGAAAGACAGACGTCTCTTTTTGATCCGGTCATCCAGAGATTAAAATTACCTAATGGCCGGATTCGAAATAGTGGCGTAGATTATCTGGCATACAGTTTAATGGACATCGTGGTTGACAACTATTTCACTGTGATAGAACAGGTAGCCGACAAGATTGAGTCGCTTGAAGTGGTTGTTACGCTTGGCCCTTCCAGGTCAACTTTAGAGTCGATTTATCGACTCAAGAAGGATTTACTTTTTCTCAGGAAATCAGTTTGGCCCCTACGAGAAGTGGGCTCCAGGATGATCAACGGGGATATTGCGTTTATAAAAGAGAAGACAAAACCCTATTTACGGGATGTGCTCGACCACACAATCCATGCAATTGACACAATAGAGACATGCAGAGACATTGTTACAGGCCTTATGGACATATATCTTTCATCCATCAGCGCTAAAATGAATCAGGTCATGAAGCTCCTCACGATAATTGGAACTATATTTATGCCCCTATCTTTTTTGGCCGGATGGTATGGCATGAATTTCAAGTATATGCCGGAACTGGACTCAAAATACGGTTATCCTGCTGTTATAATGGTCGCTTTGGTTACCATTGTCTCGATGCTCATTGTTTTCAAGCGAAGAAAATGGATGTGAAGACAAAGTCTCTTTTCCAGTTCAGTTTTCAGATAAATATAAATTCCTGGAAAACCTTGGCCACTTGCGCATAGCCACGGAAACAGCCCTGTTTTCGATTTGTTGGATTGAGATCTTTTAGAGCTAACGACGCATAAACTTGACATTTTTTCACCAAAAGTATACAAAGCCGATTCAATTACAAGGATAACTATCAGGAGATCACCACAGGTGTCGGACCCCTCGTCGAATTCAGTGAAGCGTTCCCCATCATCTTTAAAAGATGTTCGTCTAAAAAACTTGAAGAACTTGTTGAATCCGGGATTCAACCATATACTACAGGATTCCGGCCTGACTTGAGGTCTTCGGAATTGAAATCTAAATATGGCGGGATATCAGAAGAAGACAACGTTAGTGACATAGTCAGAATTGCTGGACGAATCATGGCGGTTCGTGTACTTGGGAAGGCTTCGTTCATGCGAATTCAGGACGTAGCTGGTGACATCCAGATATACCTGGCCAGAGATATTTTGGGAGTAGAGACCTATAACCAGGCAAAGAAACTCGACATTGGAGACATAGTCGGCATGAGCGGTTCGCCGTTCAAGACTAGAACGGGCGAACTCAGTTTGGCTGTTCAAAGTTTCGTGTTGTTGACAAAATCACTTAGGCCTCTTCCCGAGAAGTGGCACGGACTTTCTGATGTGGAAATTCGATACAGGCAGAGATATCTTGACCTGATGGTCAACAGGTCGTCTCGTGAAGTCGTTGTTGCGAGAACCCAAATCATATCCTACCTGAGAAATTTTCTCACAGACAGAGGATTCCTGGAAGTTGAAACACCTATGATGCAAACAATTCCAGGGGGCGCTACAGCGAGGCCATTTGAGACGTTTCACAATGCCTTGAACCGTCAACTATATCTCAGGGTAGCCCCGGAATTATATCTTAAAAGGCTTCTCGTAGGAGGTTTCGACAGGGTTTTCGAAATTAACAGGAACTTTCGTAACGAGGGGATTTCCACGCAGCATAATCCAGAATTTACCATGCTGGAGTTTTATCAGGCATACAGCACGTATGATGACATGATGAGCCTCACTGAAGAAATGCTGTCCAGTCTGGCGATCAAAATAGTCGGGTCTCAGAGTTTTAAGTATGGCGACAGAGATGTTGATTTAACGCCTCCATGGCCGAGAATCACAGTTAAGGAATCACTTCTGAATCATGGTGTGCTGAATTCGAATGAAGTGGAAGACAGAAATGCTGTTTTTATCAAGGCATTGGAACTCGGAGTTCCCGTTGACAAAGATGATTCATTGGGCAAACTCCTCATGGCAATCTTCGATGAAGTCGTTGAAGGGAACCTTTGGGGCCCGGTTTTTGTTCATCATTATCCCGTGGAGGTTTCGCCTCTTGCCAGACGCAATGATGATGACCCTTCTGTGACTGACAGATTTGAGCTATATGTTTGTGGTCGAGAAATGGCGAACGCATTTACAGAACTCACGGATCCGGTTGACCAGCGAAACAGGTTCGAGGAACAGGTCCGGGCTCGACAGGCGGGTGACGAAGAAGCCCATTTTCTGGACGAGGATTTTCTTCGAGCGCTAGAATACGGGATGCCTCCAGCGGCAGGGGAAGGCCTCGGCATTGATCGATTGGTCATGCTGCTGACAAATGCCCAGTCGATCCGAGAGGTCATCTTATTCCCTCATATGAGGCCTGAAAAAGGGCTTGAATGAATCTTCCGCTAGAATTAGTAGTCGGGCTTCGTTACATAAGGGCCAAACGTAAACAGGCATTCATCTCGGTGATTAGCGCCTTCGGAGTTCTTGGTGTTACGCTTGGCGTTATGACCCTGATAATAGTACTGGGTGTAATGAATGGGTTTGAACGCGATTTAAAGGAAAAGATTCTTGGCACCGTTTCGCATCTCGTTGTCATGAATAATTCCACAAGGTCTATCACTGACTGGAAACAGGTGATGGATCGGATCAAATCGCTTGACGGTATCAACGCTGTAACCCCTTATATCTATGGACAGGCAATGCTTTCAGCCAGAGGCAGAGTTCGTGGAGTCATAGTGAGGGGTATTGATCCACAATCGGCCCCTCAGGTCATATCACTTTCAAACTATCTGGAAAAAGGGTCACTTTCAGAACTCCAGGAAACAGAGCACGAAATTAACGGAGTAATAATTGGCAAAGAACTTGCCAGTGCAAACTCTTTGAGAATTGGAGACTCGGTACAGCTAATTTCTCCTCAAGGCAAGAGAACACCTATCGGAGCCATACCCAGGGTTCAGAATTTCAAAATAGTGGGAATCTTCAAATCCGGGATGTACGAATTTGATTCTAATCTGGTTTATATGGGGTTAAGTGAGGCTCAGAAATTTTTCGAGATGGGATCCGGAGTCACGGGTATTGAGGTAAACCTCAGAAACATTTACGACGCGCCCAAAATAGCCTCCAGGATCGAATCGACCCTGGGCGTTCCCTATTGGACCAGAACCTGGAGAGATATGTACAGGAATCTGTTCAGCGCGCTCAAACTAGAAAAAATAGCCATGTTTATTATATTGACCTTTATTGTTCTTGTAGCGGCTTTTAATATCATAATATCACTGATCATGCTCGTGATGGAAAAGAGTAGGGACATAGCGGTACTGAAATCGCTCGGCGCGACTTCCGATCGTATAATGAGAATATTCGTCGTTCAGGGCATGATCATAGGGGCGACTGGAACCGCTCTAGGCGCTGTGGCCGGACTGGTCGGCGGCGCGCTGCTTTCAAGGTATCCGTTTATAGAATTACCTGAAGAAATTTACACGATCTCTACTCTTCCGATCGCAATCTACCCTTGGGATGTTGTCATAATCTGCATGTTGGCGTTGACGATATGTTTCCTTGCAACACTTTACCCGTCTTATAGAGCGGCTCGCCTGGAACCTGCGGAGGCGCTCAGATATGAATGATTCCTGCATTTATCAAGTTTCCGATCTGAGAAAAGTTTATCATTCTCCAGTTCGGGAACTCGAAGTGTTGAGAGGTGTCAACCTTGAAGTTCGTCATGGAGAAAGCATCGCGGTTATGGGTCCATCAGGAGTTGGAAAAACAACATTGCTTCATGTGCTTGGCTTATTGGACGAACCAACATCGGGAACAATTGTTCTGGATGGCGTCAACATAGGCGTTTTGGGGGAACTCGAGAAATCGAGAATCAGAAACCAACGCTTGGGTTTTGTTTTTCAGTTTTTTCAGTTGTTACCGGAATTTACCGCCTTGGAAAATGTTCTTATGCCTGGACTCATCGCCGGTCATGACATGAAGGCTTTACGGACTAAAGCTGAGAAACTTATGGACGATGTCGGATTGACAGACAGAGCGCATCACCGTCCTGGAGAATTGTCCGGAGGAGAACAGCAGCGAGTGGCAATTGCCAGAGCGTTGATAATGGACCCGGATGTAATTCTAGCAGATGAACCAACTGGCAATCTTGATCCCGAGACCGGGGCGGAGATAGAAAATATCCTTCGAGACCTCAACCTGGAAATGAACACATCCCTAATTGTCGTAACTCACAAAGAATCCCTTGCGAAGGTCATGAGCAGGCGAGTGAACCTTTGCGCGGGAAGATTAGAGGAGATGCAATGAATAGAGTTCTCCTCGTCGTTGGTATACTTTTGTGTTTGTTAACTCTTTCAACTGATTCCGACGCCAAAAAGATAGATAAGATTGTAATATTTCCTTTCAAGATGGTTACAAAGGGGCAGAAGGCGCAAGATTTCAGCAACGAGCTTGCTGGGGCCCTTGCCGCTGAATTAACCAGAGACGGTGATGTTGAGGTAATATCGGGCATGCCGTTCATAGCCGCTATCCAGGCTCAAAAAATTGATCCAAAGCGCCTGTTAAAGATCGCGGAAAAAGTCGGAGCTCAAGGTGTCCTTTGGGGAACCGTCTCTCAACTAGAGGATGGACTTTCACTTGAAACTTATGTGGCTAACGTTGAACCTGGTTCGAAGCCGAAATTTTTTTCAACTACGGGTCAAGATTTTAAAGATCTTTTCAACAAGATGAAAGAAGTCGGCAACGAAATTGGCGGAGCCGTTCTGGATCGGCCAAAAGTTGGGGAGATCAAGATCGAGGGGAACAAGAGAATACAGAGAGAGGCAATACTCAACAAACTCGAAATGAAATCGGGTTCACCGTTTAGCAAGAGCGCAGTAAGCGACGAAATCCGGGACATATACTCGATGGGATATTTCGATGATGTTCAGATAAATGCGGAGGAAAACGCCAATGGCCAGATGGATCTCCGTATAGCAGTAAAAGAAAGGCCGTCGATAAAGACAATTAATATAGAAGGAAATAAGGTTTTCTCAAAAGATGAAATACTTGACGCGTTGACGACAAAATCCTTTACCGTGGCAAGTGTCCAGAAAATACGCGACGATGTGTCCAAAGTGAAGCAGATGTATGAAAAGGAGGGGTATTACAAACCTACCATTGATTACGAAATTAAGGAACTTTCTCCCAATGAAGCCAGCCTCACATTCAAGATTTCAGAAGGGAACAAGAGTTACCTGACTGATCTGATCCTGGATGGACGATCCAAGCTAACTGAGAAAGATATCAAGAAAATTATGAGCGTCAAAGAGAAAAGCTGGTTCTGGTTTCTGGACGAATCTGGAACATTTACAAGGGAAAAACTTGAAGAGAATCGAATGCGCATAATTGCCTACTATCTGGAAAACGGATTCATCAACATTCAGGTTGGCGCTCCCAAAATGGATATACAGGGTAACACTGTCAAGGTTACATTTCCCATAAGGGAGGGAGATCGGTTTCAGATTAGAAAAGTTGACGTTGAAGGCGATCTGGTAGTCCCGGCTGATCAACTCAGGGATTCGCTGCAGTCAAAACCTCGTACGTGGTTCAAACGATCTTCTCTGGCCGACGATATTAAAACCTTAACGAAATTATACAATAATCTAGGGTATGCTTACGCTGATATCGAACCACAGCAGAGAATTAACGACAAACACAATTTTGTTGACGTTGTATTCAAAGTTACTAAAGGCGAGAAGATAACCATAGACCGGGTCGATATTGCGGGTAACGACAGAACCCGGGACAAGATTATCAGGAGAGCTTTAACGATATCTGAAGGAGACGTTTATAACGCCGACAGCTTTGAAGCTACCAAAAACAATCTTGAGGGAATGGATTTTTTTGAGGCCGTAAAGCTTAAAACATCTCCAGGATCCCGTCCAGACACCATGAATGTGACTGTAGAAGTGATAGAAAAGAAGACAGGCTCTCTCGCTGCCGGTTTGGGGTACTCATCCCAGGACGGAGCCATGGGAAACATCGATCTCAAGGAGAGGAATCTCTTTGGAATGGGGATCGTTGCAAATGCAAAGGCAAGCCTTTCTGGGCGGCGAAGCAATTATGAAGGGTCCTTGACATATCCATGGATTTTTGATTATCCAGTAACTGGCAGTATAAAGGGATATCAGGCTGTTCAGGGAGAGCAAAACTTTGTCCGGGACAGTAACGGGGGCAGCGTCTTTCTATCCTATCCACTGTATGGTCTTTGGTCTATGTCCACTGGTTTTGCCAGAGACTCTAGTAAACTGTCGGGTTTTCAACCCACATTCGCACAATCTATCGTAGCGTATTATGCGAGTTACAACACAACGGCTCAGAGATTTCTTAATATTTCCGAGAACTCCGTTTCCTTTAACGTAGGGAGAGATACCAGAAACAATTCCGTAATTCCGACGGCCGGCTCCAAACTTACTCTAGGAGCAAGGTTATCAGGATTTGGCGGGGATGTAGCTTTTTCAAGCTATTACTCCGAGGGAATCTACTACCGGTCGGCGTTCTGGCGGACAGTGCTGAAATTCAGAGCAAACATGTCCATGCTGACGGAGGTGGGAACCGATCCTATACCGTTTGACCGAAGAATCCTGCTTGGTGGAATTCAAAGCATCAGAGGTTACAAAGCCGGGGAGATAGGGCCTCGTGATCGATACGGCAATGTTATGGGTGGAGATAGAGCGCTATTTTCAAACGTGGAGTTTCTATTTCCTCTTGTCGATAGATTGAAACTTAATGGTGTAACTTTTTTTGACCTCGGAAACGCCTGGAATGTCAGCAACAGTTTTTTTATGACTGATGTAAAGGCTGGAGTGGGCGTGGGCATACGATGGGTCTCGCCAATGGGACCACTTAGAATAGAATACGGGTGGAAAATTAATCCTCAAAAAGGTGAGGATCCGGGAGCATTTGCCTTTGCCATGGGTCAACTATTCTGATAAACCATCACTCCTGACTTGGCAATGGATCTTTGGCCCGTCTTATAACCCTTGACGTAAATGAAAAACAAAGAATTGAAAGGAGTCTGATACATGACTGGACACAGAATTTTTATCCCCCTGCTCGCAGCTTTGATTTTGACGTTTGCCTTTGGAACCGCCTTTGCCCAACAAGCACTCACTGTTGGGTTTGTAGATTTGCAGCAACTTCAGGCCAAGTCAAAACGGATTCAAGAAATGCAAAAGAAGTTTGCGGAACTTAACAACATTAAGAGAGCTAATCTTGAAAAGAAACAAAATGACTTGAAAGCGCTGACGGATCAGCTTCAGAAACAGGGGCCCATGCTGAAGGAAGAGACTCGTAACGAAAAGATAAAAGAAATCGGTATGAAAGAAATGGAGTTAAAGCTTACCCAGAAACAGGCCGAAAGCGAACTGCAAAATGAAGCCAGGGCGCTGGATGAGTCCATGATGAGGGATCTCCACAAAATTATAAGCGAACTTCGTAAACAGAAAAAACTTTCTCTTATCTTTAATTCTACTGCAGCCCTGCTTGCCGCTGATGATTCATTCGACCTCACAAACGAGGTTGTCCAAATGTATGACGCAAGCGCCGCTACCAAACCGGCTGCTTCCGAAAAACCAAAACCCGCAGCTCCTCCGGCAGCCGGCCAACCAAAGCCAAAAGCTCCAAGGTAGGGAACTGAATTTCCGTGACGACGCTGACGCTGAAAGAAATAGCGGACTTTCTTGGTTGTGAATCCTCTGAGAGTCCTGGCCCGGAAATCTCTGGGGTCAAGCCCCTGGAATTCGCCACAAGCTCAGATGTTACCTACATCTCTGAGACGAAGTTTCTTTCTTTACTCAATATGAGCAGGGCCTCCGCCGTTCTTATCGCCAAGAACATGGAGGCCCCGTCTAGACCTCATGTTCGGTCCAGCAACCCGGAAGCTGATTTTGCGAGGCTCACGGCGCTGTTTTACGGCTATTCGGGTATGTCCCAGCATGAAATCTCAAAACACGCGTGCATTGACCCTACCGCCACGATTGGATCGAATGTTTCGATAGGGCCGTTTTCAGTTATAGGGCCCAATTGTGTTATTGGAAACGGTTCTTCCTTAGGGGCCCATGTCGTTATCGGTGAAAACGTGGCAATAGGGGAATCGACAGTAATCTTTCCGAATGTAACCATATATAGTGGAGTAAAAATCGGTTCCAGGGTTATTGTTCATGCTGGCGCCGTGATAGGCTCAGATGGCTTTGGGTACGCGAGGGATGTGGACAGTTCAGGTTCACCAGTGACTATCAAAAAGTTTCATAGCGGGTCGGTTGAAATCCATGACGATGTTGAAATTGGAGCGTTGACGGCTATCGATAGGGCGTTGGCGGGTGTCACCACGATCCATAAGGGAGTCAAGATCGATAATCTGGTTCAGATCGCTCACAACGTTAGCATTGGTTCAGGAACAGTAATAGCGTCCCAAGTTGGAATAGCAGGAAGTTCATCAGTTGGATCCCACTGCATGATAGGTGGGCAGGTTGGTGTGAGGGATCACGTATCAGTCGGCAACGGTGTAATTCTGGCCACTCGAGTCGGGATCTACCGTAATGTTCCGGATGGTTCGGTCATGGCCGGCTCCGTCCCGGCGATGTCCCACAAAATATTCCTTAGGACGCAGTCCCTTTTCAAGAGATTGCCGGAAATGCTGGATCGGATAAGAAATCTGGAACGAACTGTAAAAGCGAACAACGAGGAAACATAATGATCCATCCTACAGCCGTGATTGACTCAGGAGCCCAAATTGATCCAACTGCCTTCATTGGCCCTTATTCGATCATTGGCCCAAAGGTTCGTATAAAGGCCGGCGTTAAGATTGGTCCACATGTCGTAATAGAAGGAAACACGGAAATAGGAGAGAATACCCAAGTAAACCAGTTCGCTTCAATAGGGGCGCCACCTCAGGATCTATCCTACAGAGGTGAGGATACTCGTGTTAAAATAGGCCGTGGATGTCTGATCCGGGAATATGTCACGATACATAGAGCTACGGCCAGGGGAAAAGGAATCACAGATATAGGGGACAACTGCTATCTGATGGCTTATTGTCATGTGGCTCATGACTGTATCCTGGGGGAAGGGGTCATTATGGCCAACTCCGCTCATCTGGGTGGTCACATTGAGATCGGCAAGAAGGCTATCCTGGGGGGAATCGTGGCAGTTCACCAGTTTGTCAGAGTAGGTGAATACGCTCTTGTTGGAGGGGTTTCCGGAGTGGCGAAAGACGTTCCACCTTATACACTAGCTTCGGGCGCGAGAATTTATGTTTACGGACTTAATGAGGTCGGACTGCGGAGAAATGGTTTCTCCCCCCAGACAATCCGAACATTGAAAAGGGCGTTCAAGATAGCTATGCGCTCCTCGTTGAACCTGGACGAGGCGGTGAGGAAAATTCGGGAAGAAATGTCGGATACACCAGAAGCATTGGTTTTCGCCGATTTTCTATCCACATCGAAGAGAGGTCCCGCCAGGGTTTCACTGAGCCGTCACCATTTCAGGATGCGTTAATAGTGGAATCAATTGGTGTAATTGCAGGAGCGGGTGATCTCCCTATCAGGGTCATCAAAGAAACAAGCGAAAGAGGTTTTGAGCCAGTTGCGCTTGCGTTTGATGGTTTTACTAATCCTGAGATTGAGCGTTACGCCAAAAATGTTCATTGGCTGAAACTTGGCCAACTCGATAAGGCCATTAAAGTTCTAATACAATACCAAATTACGCGAGTCGTAATGGCGGGAAAGATCGACAAGGCGAACCTGCTCAGACTCTGGAATCTGAGACCCGACCGGCGGGCATTGAGAGTAATCAGGACGCTAAAAGACTGGAAAGATGACACTGTGCTGGCGGCTATAGCTAATGAGTTGAGTAAAGAAGGTATTTCCATTGATAGTATAACCGTCTGGGCATCCAAGCTGATGGCTTCCAAAGGTGTTCTTACCAGAAAACAACCGACCAAGCATCAGATTGATGACGTGGTATTTGGAAGAGAAATGGCCCTGGCCATTGGAGGGCTAGACATTGGCCAAACCGTAGTTGTAAAGAACCGGGCAGTTCTTGTCGTTGAGGCCATTGAAGGCACTGACAGCGCAATTCTCAGAGTCCGGGATCTGGGTATTCCAAACTCAGTGGTGGTAAAAATGGCCAAGCCCGACCAGGACATGCGTTTTGACGTCCCTGGTGTTGGCCCATCCACCATTAGAAGCATGGTTAACGCCGGCGCCAAGGTCCTGGCCGTAGAAGTCGGAAAAACCATGATTGCCAACTTTGAAGAAACGATTCAAACTGCTGACGAGGCCAGGATATGTGTTATGGGTATAACCGCGTCGGGTCCCATTTTATAACAGGCCAGAATCCTTCAATTAGAACTAACTTTCCAGCGCAAGAATGCCTTGTTCTTCAGGCAAAGGTTGGATGCCTGATGAATTGTCAAGATATCCGATCTTATACTTCTGAGGTCTAAAACGTGCCTATTTATAAGAGAATGCTGAAATATCTCCATCCATACATCGGCAAGCTGATCGTTGCTGGCGGTTGTATGTTAGGAGTAGCGGTGCTTACCGCCTCATTGGCTTATCTTGTAAAACCCGCACTCGATGACATTTTTTTTAAAAAGAACCTCAATATGCTGATGCTGATTCCGGTCGTTGTAGCAAGTGTCTATATAGTAAAGGGGTTTTGTGATTTCGGCCAGTATTATCTAATGGCTTTCGTAGGGCAGAGTATAATACGGGACCTTCGTAAAGATATGTTCTGTAAACTTGAAGAGATGTCAGTTGGGTTCTTTGTCAAACATTCGACTGGTGAGCTTCTTTCAAGGATGAATAACGACGTCACTCTGGTTCAGGGCGCTCTTACTAGCGCCATTACAGGGGTTGTTCGGGACACCTTGACGGTGATCAGTCTTATAGTGGTTGTCTTCATCCGGGACTTTACCTTAGCCTTGATTGCAATGGTCGTATTCCCAATGGCCATATATCCACTACTCAACTTTGGTCGTCGTCTCAAACGCTATTCCAGAAGAATGCTTGTCTCCCTGGAAGACATCACCGAGAGGCTGAACGAGACTATAACTGGTATCAGGATTGTGAAAGCTTTCGCTATGGAGGACTATGAGCGCAACCGTTTCTCCGAAGTGAATGAGAATCTGTTCAACGCATTCATGAGAAGATTCAAGGTTCGCGCAATGTCAAACCCGGTTATGGAAACTCTAGGTGGTTTTGGCGTATGCGCCATAGTGACTTACGGTGGGTTTCAGGTTATCAATGGTGAATCTACCCAAGGCACTTTCTTTTCTTTCATGGCAGCATTGATAATGCTTTATGAGCCCATAAAAAGAATCAGTGATGTAAACAATTCGGTTCAGGAAGGACTGAGCGCAGGCGAGAGAATCTTTGCTCTTATGGATACTGAACCTGATGTCAAGGATGCGCCTGATTCTTATCCCTTAGGTGAGATATCGGGAAAGGTGGAACTCAAAAATGTTACGTTCGCATATGATTTAATACCGGTGATTCATGATATCAGTCTGGTGGTAAATCCAGGAGAAGCTATCGCAGTTGTTGGTGAGAGTGGCGTAGGCAAAAGCACGCTATTGGATCTGGTTCCCAGGTTCTACGATCCAGGTAGCGGGTCCATAGAAATAGATGGAATTGATATTCGCTCTGTTACCCAGAGATCCCTGCGTGAGAAGATCGGTATAGTGACTCAGCAAACCATTCTCTTTGATGACACTATCAGAAACAACATAGCTTATGGACGACCAGATTTACCTCTCGAAATGGTTGTCAGCGCAGCTAAAGCGGCTCACGCCCACGACTTCATTATCGCCCAGCCTGATGGCTATGACAGCCTGATCGGGGAGAACGGGATAAAACTTTCCGGTGGAGAGCGTCAGAGGCTGGCTATTGCGAGGGCGCTGCTAAAAAATCCTCCAATTCTCATTTTGGACGAAGCTACCTCCAATCTTGACTCGGATTCGGAGAAAACGGTCCAGGCCGCCTTGGAAGTTCTCATGAAGGGGAGGGCCACTTTGATAGTCGCTCATCGTTTGTCCACAATCAAGAATGTAGATAGAGTTTATGTGATGGCAGGGGGGAGAATTGTAGAACAGGGCTCTCATCAGGAACTTCTTGAGTTGAATGGTGAGTTTGCAAGGCTTTACAACCTCCAGTTTTCGAAAGAACCGGCAAGCCTCAAATTAGGTTAGGGAGAGTGAACTCAAAGACACACTCATTTCTATGCGCTCTGGCTTCTCCGTTTCTGCTGGTTCCCGCCATTGGCTATTCACTGGTCCAATCAACATGGCGCAAGATTCACGAAAGTGGTCTGGCCGAGAGCCTCAAGAGTTCCATTCCAGTAGTGTCAGTTGGAAACATAGCAATAGGAGGAACCGGCAAGACCCCGTTCGTAATATATTTGGCTGAAGAATTGCTGAAGAAGGGATTTAACCCCTGCGTCGTAAGTCGCGGCTACAAAGGCGCCTACACGGAGGAGATGGTAGTTGTACACGATGGGGTTTCACTGAATCCAGAAATGGAGGCCAGTTATGTTGGGGATGAGCCTTTTCTTATGGCGAGAGCCCTAGCCGGAAAATCTCCCGTCATCGTCGGGAAGGATCGACACCAATGTGTGGAGTTTGCCGCCGCAAACCTTATGTGCGACATAGCTCTCCTGGATGACGGCTTTCAGCATTTACGATTGAGGCGTGATGTTGATATTGTTCTCCTGTCCGGGCAGGAAGATCAAATGTTCCCGTTAGGATTACTGCGAGAGCCAATGTCGGCGCTGAGCCGGGCCGATTTGTTGATTTTGAACGAGAATGAAGAGACTTACTCCGTAAAGATCCGTAATTTGTTGACTTCGTTGAAACCATACAGGTTTCGGAGTTTCCCTGTTTGTCTTTCTGGCGATGAAAACAGGGAAGCAAAGCCCTCAAGTTACTTTAAGGATCAGAAAACTCTACTCGTATCAGCAATAGCCAATCCTCAAAGATTCCGAAGAATGGCGGAAAATCTGGAATGGAAAATAACCAATCACATAATTTACCGGGATCACCACGTATATCGTTCCACAGATCTGACCCGGATGGTGAGGGAGGCTAGAGGATCTTACATTGTCTTTACAGAGAAGGACTGGGTAAAACTTCCTCGTGAATTCCAGCAGAGAGATGAAGTCTATTTTCTCAGGATAGGCATTGAATTGAGCGAGTCCGAACTATTTTTGAATCAACTTCTGGAACTGTTAAACATAAATGGATCTCAGAAATAAAAGGTTACTGGTAATAAAACAGAGCTCTATGGGAGATGTCATACACTCTCTTCCTCTAATCCACGCCATAAAAAGATACTACCCCTCATGTTATGTGGGTTGGATCATTCAGAAGAATCTGGCAAGTTTGCTGAAATCAGACTCCAACATTGATGAAATTATACCCATTGACATTCCATCGACATCTGAACCTACCGCTACAAAGGCTTCGTATTTTGCCGCTTTAATTGAGACTCTTAGAACATTGAAAACTTTGAGACGCAAGTTTATATCGGAACCGTACGACGTGGTGCTTGATCTTCACGCGTCTTTCCGAAGTGGTCTTCTGGGTTCCATGAATCCACATTGTTTTAGAATAGGGTTTGCTGACGCAAAAGAACTGAACACTCTTTTTCAGACAAAACTGGTGCAAACGCCTATTGAAAAATCTCATGCGGTGGACAAGATCTTGAATTTCGCCGGCATGTTCGATTTAAAGGTTGAAAAGTCTGACTTTGGGTTGATTATCGGAAATAGCGCTATTAGCGAGGCCCAGAACTTTTTGAATCAAAATTCGATAAGTCTGGACGGAAAAATTGTTTACGCCAATCCGGCTTCCAGATGGGCCACCAAATTCTGGAATACGCGTGCTTGGGCCGATCTGTCAGACAGACTGATTTCTGAACTTGGGGCACATGTCATATTTGGGGGAGGTAAATCAGACCGCCTTTACATAGATGAAATAGTGTCACTTATGGAGAAAAGGCCTGTTGTAGCGGCTAGTTATCTGAGCCCGGCTGGATCAGCCGCCTTAATTGAGGCTTCAGATGTTTATGTTGGAGTTGACTCGGGCCCCATGCACATTGCCTCATTCGTTGGAACCCCTGTTGTAGCCCTTTTTGGTCCGACAGATCCCCAGAAAGTTGGTCCTTACGGCTGTGAACAAATTGTAATAACAATAGACGGATTAACCTGCTTGGGTTGTCGGAAATCGGAATGTTCCAATAGGATTTGTATGGATGGCATTTCTTCAGACCGGGTTTTTGAGGCGATATCAAGAATCACGAAATGGGTCCCAAAAGTCTCTTGAATCGGATGATTTCTATTCGATTCGGACTATGAAAAATACACCGCTTTAATTTTCGCCTTTCGACAATCCAATTCTTGACGGGGAGTCATTATTTGTGGTTTATTCAAGTTTTATATTTAAGATCGAGCGGCCGAATCAATCACGGTAGCTCGCTTCAGAAGGGGCGCCTATGAAGCAGTTTAAAACGGAAGACATTCGAAATCTGGCTGTTGTTTCCCATGCTGGTTCGGGAAAGACAACTTTATGTGAAGCCATGCTCATCGATTCCGGCGCAGTTGATCGCCTGGGAAAGGTCACGGATGGCTCTTCGAATTTTGATTTTGAGCCGGAAGAAGTCAAAAGATCTATATCCATTGGCTCGGCTCTGTTTTCAGTCGAGTGGAAAAAAAAGAAAATAAATATAATTGATACGCCGGGGGACCCCAATTTCGGGGCCGATGTTACCTTTGCGTTGAGGGCTGTCGATCTGGCCGCATTGGTGGTCGATGCAGTGGATTCGGTGAAGCCATTGACCGAAAAGGTGTGGTCTGCCATAGAAGCGGCGGAACTGCCGAGATTTCTCGTAATTACCAAGATGGACAGAGAACGCAGTAATTTTGAGAAGGTGCTTTCTGACGTCAAGGAAGCGCTGAAGGTGAAACCGGTCACGTTGCAAATCCCGATAGGGAAAGAAGCTAATTTCCAGGGGATCGTGGATCTGCTTTCCATGAAGGCCTTTTTGTTTGAAGGAGATGGCAGGAACCCTACAAAGCGGGACATTCCGGATGATCTCAAGGAAGAGGCTACTGCACGCAGGGAAGTCCTGATAGAGGATCTGGCTGAAGTTGACGATGGTTTGATGGAGAGATACCTTGAAGGTGAAGAGCTTGGTTCCGAAGATCTTTCAAACGCTCTGCGACAGGGTATACTGAACCGTGTGTTTATGCCAGTCGTAATTTGTTCAGGGCTTACTAACAGAGGCATCCAGCCAATTCTGGATCTTGTTTCGGAAGCCTGTCCTTCTCCAGCGGATATGAAAGCTACGACCGGAGTAAATCAGGGCGGAGAGGCTGTTTCGAGAAATCCATCCGCTGATGACCCTTTCAGCGCTTTTGTATTCAAGACTCTCGCTGATCCCTATGCTGGAAGGTTAAGCGTTTTCAGGATCTTCTCCGGTAAACTGGTTCCGGATTCGCATTTTTATAATGCGTCCAGGCAGTCAAAGGAACGATTTGGTCAGCTTTTCATAATGAGGGGCAAATCTCAAAAATCAATCGATGGGGCTCAGGCCGGTGACATCGTCGCTGTGGCTAAACTCAAGGAAACCCTAACTGGAGACACTCTTTGTGATGAGAAGGCCCAGATAATTCTTCCCAAACCAACACTTCCTCAAGCGGTCATTTCATTCGCTATTGAACCCAAAGCCAAAGGTGACGAGGAAAAGATAACGCAGAGTTTAGCCCGTTTGGCCGAGGAAGATCCCACTCTTACTGTGAACAGAGACCCCCGGACCAATGAATTCCTTATTTCAGGGATGGGGCAGGTTCACATCGAAGTAATGGTCGAGAAACTGAAAAGGAAATTTGGGGTTGATGTAAACCTGAAGACCCCGAAAGTTCCCTATAAGGAAACAATTAAGGGGAAAGCAAAAGTCGAAGGGAAACTTAAGAAACAGACAGGAGGTCGAGGCCAGTTCGCTGTTGCCTGGCTGGATCTTGAGCCTATGGCCAGAGGTGAGGGATTTGAGTTCGTAGACAAGATAGTGGGAGGCGTCATCCCCAGGCAGTACATACCGGCGGTAGAGAAAGGCGTCATAGAGGCTATGGCAGGCGGAGCGCTGGCTGGATATCCTGTCATTGACATTAGGGTTAAGGTCTTTGACGGGAAATATCATGATGTGGATTCTTCAGAACAGGCATTCAAGATAGCGGCGTCCAAGGGTTTCAAAAAGGGAGTGCTTCAGGCCAACCCAATTTTGTTGGAACCGATTATGAATATGGAAATAGTCGTGCCTGAAGACTGCATGGGCGATGTTATGGGAGATTTGAATTCGCGCCGGGGCAGAATTAGTGGAATGGAAGCGAAAGGGGCAAGTCAGGCTGTCAAAGCCCTGGTCCCGATGGCTGAAGTCCTGAAATATGCGTCCGACCTGACCTCCATGACCTCGGGCAGAGGCATTTTCTCTATGGAATTCTCTCATTATGAGGAAGTTCCGGCAAGCATAACGGAGAAAATTGTCGAAGCGTCTGAAAAGACTGCGGATGAAGAAGACTAGCAACGGGAAAATCCTAAAGTGGAAAGGGACTCTCAACCTTTAATGCAAACGCATTGTGTATACAGAGTGAGTTGGCGCCGTAGTCGTTGGAGGTGGTCCCATAAAGTTGCGCTAACCTTGAGAATTGACCCAATAAATTTAGGCATTGGATGTTTTATGTCTGATCTATGATCTGACTAGGCTGT
>FUWD013182299.1_pt1 | contig 19920 bp, 22 predicted proteins | sample 1063281 | NCBI WGS metagenome assembly FUWD01 (sample SAMEA79048168, study PRJEB19326) | metagenome | biome: marine | reverse complement strand
CGGCTCTTTCTATGACCTTTCAGTCGCATTACGGATCATATTATGTTATTAAAATGATAATCGAAAGAAGCGAGACAATCAAGAATATCTCAAGTGCAACTCTGAGGTTTTTTTGTGTTTTTTTAACATTACCTTTGATTGGTTGCGTATGGTAAGGCTCAGGAATACTTCCATCGGTTTGACTGGTATGCGCTGATTGGTTTATCGGGTGTGTCATGAGTCTCTTCAGATAAAGAAGCCATCTTCATTTTGAAAAGTAATTCGTGCACCTTAGCTATAACGGAGATAATTCATCGATAACGATTTTCAGTTGCAGAAAGGATGACAGAAATTGACAGGAATTCATGCTGGTATGCGGTTTATGTGCGATCCAGATATGAAAAAAAGGTACATCGAATGTTTCTTGAAAAAGAGGTCGAGACCTTTTTGCCTCTTCTTGAAACCTGGCGCCAGTGGAGTGACAGGAAAAAAAAGTAAGTGAGCCTCTTTTCCGGGGCTATGTGTTTGTCAACATCGATATGAAAGCGGAGCATATCAAGGTGCTCGATACCGATGGCGTCGTGAAGTTTATTGGAATCGGAAAGACTCCCTCGGTCATCAGCAGTCGGGATATTGATTGGATTAAAAAGCTTGTGAGGGAACCGGATGCTGTAAGGCGCATCGTCGCTTCTCTTCCGCCAGGTCAGAAAGTCATGGTTACGGCTGGTCCGTTCAAGGGCCTTGAGGGTGTTGTGGTGAAGGAGGGACGAGAGTCGAGGCTTGTCGTTTATTTTGATAGGATCATGCAAGGCATAGAGGTCAGTATTTATCCTGAACTGCTTTCCCCTATTCATAGTGTCGGGACTGAGGAGCAGGATGAAGCAGATCTTTATTGAAGAGTTATGATCTTTGCTTTATTGGTTGTTATGAGATCGACGAAGCGATTTCTTATCTTGTTTTTCGTTGATGTTTTTGCAGGGTCTTTTGACTCCTTTCAACTTTAACCCTTTTTCGATGAACGTTCTGGTTACCGGCGCAGCCGGTTTTATCGGTTCTCATGTCTGTCAACGGCTTCTTGAAAGAGGAGAGAGTGTTACAGGACTTGATAACCTGAATGATTATTATGATGTGAGCCTGAAAGAAGCCCGGCTGGACTGGCTCAGACCTTATGCTGATTTCAGGTTTGTGAAAACCGATCTTGCCGATCGACAGGGCATGGAAGAGCTTTTTCGGAAAGGGCAGTTTGATAAAGTGGTTAATCTCGCCGCTCAGGCCGGGGTTCGTTACTCTATTGTCAATCCGCACTCCTATGTAGAGAGCAATATTCTGGGTTTTCTGAACATTCTCGAAGGGTGCCGTCATAATGGCGTGGTGCATCTTGTCTATGCATCGTCAAGTTCGGTCTATGGCGCGAACGAAACCATGCCGTTTTCGGTGCACGACAATGTCGATCACCCACTCTCCCTGTACGCAGCCAGCAAGAAGGCCAATGAGCTTATGGCTCATACCTACAGCCATCTCTATGCAATTCCCACAACAGGATTGCGTTTCTTTACCGTGTATGGTCCCTGGGGACGCCCCGATATGGCGCTTTTTCTTTTTACCGATGCCATTATCAATAACCGACCGATCAAGGTGTTCAACTACGGCAACCACCGGCGCGATTTCACCTACATCGACGATATTGTCGAGGGGGTGATCCGCACGCTCGATCACAATGCCGAAGGCAATCCGGAGTGGTCGGGGTTGCAGCCTGATCCCGGCTCGAGCCGTGCTCCCTGGAAGGTGTACAATATCGGCAACAGCAAGCCAGTCAACCTGATGGACTACATCGGGGCGCTCGAACGGCAGCTCGGCAGAACAGCTGAAAAGGAGTTTCTGCCCATGCAGCCCGGCGATGTGCCGGATACGTATGCAGATGTCGAACAGCTCATACAGGATGTACATTATAAACCGGAAACAACCGTCGAGGAAGGCGTCAGCCGGTTTGTTGCCTGGTACCGGGATTATTATGGCGTCAGGTAGGCAGGCTATAGAAGCTTTTTCCGCTCTCTGTCTGCAGGATAACCGCTCCTGAGCGTACCATGGCGATGAGGGATTCTCTTGCCTTTACGAGTGGCAGTCCTGTCATTTTTCCGTATTCGTCCGCCGTGATTTTTCTGTTTTTCCGGAGGAAGTTCAGGAGCATTATTTCTCTCTCGCCGAACGAAACGTTCAACGGATTTTTATTCGATTCCATCAGGGTGATTCTGTCGTCGCAGAGTGCTTTGTTGCGGCTTCCTTCGCGGGTATATACCCGTTTTTCCATTACGGACTTTCCGGTACGCGGATCCGTCGTCTTTTCAAGGTGGTAGTGCGGTTTATCGGAGCTTTCGGGAACGATCACGAAGAGCACCAGCCTTCGTTTGAACTCTTCGTGGTAGATATCGATTTTCGGTTCCGGATCGGTATGCAGTTTTACTCCTTCGACGACGACTTCAAGGATCTCTTTTTCGCTGTGGATGCCCACGATTCTTTTGTCGTCGTCAACTCCGATAAGAATGATGCCTCCAAGGCTGTTGGCGAAGGCCGTGATGGGTTTTGCTATTTTGGAGGGCGAGTGTACGAGCCTTTTGAACTCTGTCTGCTCGTTTTCTCCCTGCCCGACCAGTTCGGGCAGGGAGAGTCGTTCGAAACGGGATAAGAGGAGGGTCATGAGGGCCTGTTCAAAGTTGAAAGAAGCCATTGGTTTTTTCTCCTCTCCAGAAACCCTCTAAACCTATTCCGGTTTCAGGTGCGGGAAAAAAATCACATCACGAATTGATTCCTGGCCGGTAATCAGCATGACTACCCGGTCGATGCCAATGCCGAGCCCGGCGCAGGGCGGCATGCCGTATTCGAGCGCCCGGAGGAAATCCTCATCCACTACCATGGCCTCCTCGTCGCCGCGAAGGCGCAGCTTCGCCTGGGATTCGAGGCGCTCCCGCTGGATGACCGGATCGTTCAACTCCGAGAAGGAGTTGCAGAGCTCCTTGCCGCCGGCGATCAGTTCGAACCGTTCGACGAAGCCTGGTTTGGAGCGGTGCTCCTTGGCGAGCGGCGACATTTCGGTCGGGTAGTCGGTAATGAAGGTGGGCTGAATGAGCTTCGGTTCTACAAATTCGCCGAAGATTTCATCGATGATTTTTCCCGAACCGATTTTCGGGTCGAGTTCCAGACCGAGATCCTTGGCCGCCGAACGGAGCTCGTTTTCGCTTTTGTCGCTGACGTCCACATTGCAGTACTCTTTGATCGCGTCGACGATGGTCAGCCGCCTGAAGGGAGGTTCAAGAGAAATATCGTTACCGAGGAAACTGGTGGTGTGCGTTCCGTTGACGCTTAGGGCTGTTCGGTAGAGCAGTTCCTCTACAAGCTCCATCATCCAGTTATAGTCCTTGTAGGCTACATAAAGCTCAACCTGCGTAAATTCCGGATTGTGGAAGCGGTCTATGCCTTCGTTGCGAAAATCCTTCGCGAATTCGAAAACACCATCAAACCCGCCGACGATGAGGCGTTTGAGATAGAGTTCGTTGGCTATGCGCAGGTAGAGCTGCATGTCAAGAGCGTTGTGGTGGGTCGTAAACGGTCTGGCCGCCGCTCCTCCGTAAATCGGCTGCAGAATCGGGGTTTCAACTTCAAGCCATCCCTTTCCGGTAAAGAACTGGCGCATGAACGTGACGATTGCCGAGCGTTTAATGAAGGTTTCCCTCACTTCGGGATTGACGATCAGATCGACGTAACGCTGGCGGTAACGAAGCTCCTTGTCGCTGAAGGCATCATATATAACTTTCTGGCCGTCAATATCCTTTTCTTTGGCTACCGGAATAGGACGCAACGATTTGCTGAGCAGCTCGAACGTTTCGGCATGTACGGAGATTTCGCCGGTTTTCGTTCTGAAGGTAAAGCCTTTCACACCGACGATATCTCCGATATCAAGCAGTTTGAAGGTGCTGTAGGTGGTTTCTCCGACATCGTCTTTTTTCATATAGACCTGTATGCGCCCTTTCGAGTCCTGGATATGGAAAAAAGAGGCTTTTCCCATTTTCCGGATGGTCATGATCCTGCCGGCAATCGATACCTGTTCTCGTTGTTCATCCTGAAAGGATGTGATGATATCTGTTGAACAGGCCGTTACGTCGAAGGCGCAGGGATAGGGATTGACTCCTGATTCCGCAAGGTGTCGACGCTCTTCGTGGCGGCGCTGCATCTGATCGTTGAGCGAGAGTTGCTGTGGTTGTTCCTGGTGCTGGTTCTCTTTCGGCATGATAGCGGTTAAGATGAATAAAAAAATATTTTCTCTATGAATTGCTTCCGGTTCCCTTCGAGGGCGAGATGCTGTTATGAGACTCTTGTTTTATACCAGATTTCCGGAATGGTGCGGATTTTCTGATAAAAAGAGCGGTATGCCCTTTGGGAAAAGACGTCGTAGTTGTTCTCTTCGATGGCCTGAAGAATATTGCAGTAGTTACGACTGCTGATCATAACGGCAAAACGGCTCTCTTTTTCAAGCATCGGGATCCCTTTTTCAGAAGAACGGTAGTAACTTCTTGCCCGTTCAATCTGGAACTTCATCATGGCCAGAAAATTATGGTTCATGGTTTTTTTCATGAACTCTTCCTCGCTGTATCCGAATCTTTTCAGATCTTCCATGGGAAGATAGATTCTGCCTCGGTCAATATCTTCACCGATGTCTCGAAGAATGTTGGTGAGCTGCATGGCAATACCGAGATCGATGGCATGCTGCAGTGCCTGACGATCGCTGTATCCGAAAATTTCCGATGTCATGAGGCCAACTACGGAAGCGACCTTGTAACAGTACACATAAAGATCGTCAAAGGTTTCAAACTTCCTGAATTCGATGTCCATGGCAACGCCGTCCATAAGGTCGAGCGGGAGTTCGATAGGTATGGGATAGGTTTTCAGGGTATCGTGCCATGCCATCAAAATGGGGTCGCTGCTCACTTCTCCGCGGTAGCACTGTTTCAGCCTGATTTTCCAGTTTTCCAGCATGCTGTTGATTTCCTGGCGTGTTATCTGGCCGTTGGTGAGCTTGTCTTCGGCAAGATCTACCAGATCGTCAACAGTTCGGAGCAGGGCGTAGATGGCAAATATTGGATTCTGTTGCCGTTTCGGCAGAAAAAGGGTTGCCAGATAAAAGGTTTTTGCGTGATGTTTTGATATCTGACGGCAGTATCGGTATGCATTTTCAAGGGTGAGCGCCTTTTCTTTCCCTTGCACGGCGGTTTGTCCATTATAATGGTAATTCATGTAACTTGCGTGCTTTAACTATTGACACCCTGCCCTTTGGCCTTATAGGGCAATGCCGAAAAGCCGGTTATGGACATCCCAAACGGAATGTTGTCGCAACCGATTAAAAAACAGGAGTTAGGTCTTATCTGCCCTAAGCCTTTGACCGGTATGCTTATGAGAGCAAAAATGTGTAACTTTTAATGGCGGAAAACCGTTTTTCTCGTTGTGTCAAGATAAAACAATGAGTTAAATATCGCAAAATGCCTTAAGGCACCTTGTTGTAAATTATGTACTTACGTAACCGTTCCTTCAATATTGAATACATTTCTTTTTAACCGCCCCCGTGAACGGGCTGTGCTTATTGGTTTATGTTCACCTCCCGAGGTAACGAGAACCCAGATCGAGGAGTATCTCGAAGAACTTGCTTTTCTTGCAGATACCGCAGGCGCCGATGTGTTTGCTACCGTTATTCAGGAGAGAAAGCTCCCTGATCATGCATCTTATATTGGCAGCGGGAAGGTAGATGAGCTTGCCGGGATCGTCAGAGATGAGGCTATCGATATTGTTATTGTCGATGACGACCTTTCGCCCGTGCAGGCAAGAAATCTTGAAAAGGCCTTTGAGTGCAAGGTAATTGACCGTACCGGCTTGATTCTGCAGATTTTTGCCATAAGGGCTAAATCGGCAAGAGCCAAGATGCAGGTAGAGCTTGCCCAGCTTGAATATATGCTGCCGCGCCTGTCGGGCCAGTGGACCCATCTGTCGAAACAGAAAGGCGGAATCGGCACAAAAGGGCCCGGAGAAACCCAGATCGAAACTGATCGACGGTTGGTGCGAAACCGTATTGCGTCTCTGAAGCGAAAGCTTCGGGCGGTATCGTTACAGCACGATACCCAGACACGGGGGCGCCGTTCTGTACCCGGCGTTGCGCTTGTCGGGTACACCAACGCAGGAAAGTCGACATTGATGAACGCTCTTTGTCCCGAAGCGGAGGCTTTTGCGGAAAACAGACTTTTCGCTACACTCGATACGAAGACAAGGCGGCTTGAACTTAAAATCAACAAGCTTGTACTGCTTTCCGATACGGTTGGATTCATCAGAAAACTTCCTCATGATCTTGTCGAAAGTTTCAAGTCCACACTCGATGAAGTGCTGCAGGCCGATTTTCTTCTGCATGTGATTGACGTGAGTCATCCCGGATTTGCAGAACAGATGCAGGTTGTACGGCAAACCCTGAAAGAAATAGGGGTTGAGCATGACAATATTATTGATGTTTTCAACAAGATAGACGCTCTGCCTGACTCTGGATTTCTCCGGGAGCTGCGGGTGAACTATCCCGACGCTGTATTTGTATCTGCAGCAAGAGGGATCAATTTGTCCGCTCTCAAGGATGCGATCGGCGACCATCTGGCGCAGGAATTCAGGGAGCGGAGCATCCGTACGCATGTATCGAATTACAAGCTGATCGGTTATCTTTACGATCATGCGGAAGTGATTGAAAAGCATTATCTTGATGAAGAGATTCTTTTGACCTTCAGAGTTCACAAAAACAGTCTCAAGCACATTGAAGCGCTCATAAAGGCTTCCCAAAACACAGCTGATGCCACTTCAGATTTTTAATACAACCCGGAAAGAGCTTCCTGAAGAGCTGCTTGAGCGTACGGTTATCGATGTTCTTGATTCAGAGGGGTTCGGGATCGAGAGTATTGTTGCGGTTTATTGCGGCAAAAAAATGATCAGAAAGATCAACAGGGAGTTTCTGCAGCATGACTATGCGACCGATACCATTACTTTTCGTTACAGCGATAACCGGGAGATTGACGGCGAGTTCTACATTTCACTCGATGTGATCGAAGAAAATGCCCGTCGTTTCGAGGTGGATTCCAGGCACGAACTGCTGCGTGTAACCATCCATTCGGTCCTTCATCTGATCGGTTACGACGACCAGACAGTTGAAGGGCGGTTACAGATGCAGCAGAAGGAGGAGTTTTACCTGAACCGCGACCGTGATGCAATCAACCAGATATCTTCGTGACAATGGATACCGTAAACCTACCTGAAGCATCGGATGTCAAGCGTTCTCCATTCAAGCGGTTTTTCGCGATTGCCGTTCCGGTTCTTTTTTTACTGCTTGCCGGTGGTCTTGTCGTTGTGTATTACCTGGGCGAGTTGAAACTCAAACAGGCGGATGAGCGTGCGATTCTCGAAAAGCAGCGTTATGAAAGTGTTATCGATGAGCGCTCGGTAGCTATCCAGCGTTCTGATATCAGGCTTTTTGCCGTGCCGCTCGCGTGGTCGGTACGCAGAGAACTGATGCGTGAAAATTATGGACAGATAGACGAGTATTTCAATGAACTGGTCAGGAAAAAGCAGTTTGGCGCGCTTATGCTGCTCGATTCGACCGGTACCGTCAAGGTGGCTACCGACAGAAAGGTGCTTGGAAGTGCATTTTCCGCATTGTATCCGGGTCTGGATGCCGGTACAGGGCAGATAGTATCCTACCCCCTTTCGGAGGGGAGCAGTTTGTTTCTTGTGCCGGTTATGGGTTTGAATGCCCGAATCGGTACGATCGCATTTGTTTATTCATACCAACAGATTTCCCGTCCCTGAGGAAATGAACTTACCGTTATTATTTAAAACATAAACACTTTACGGCCATGCGTAAACTCATCCCTGTTTTTGTACTGGCTCTTTTTGCCGTATTCTCGCTCGGAGCATGTGGCAACGGCTCGAAAGACGGAGAAAAACCCGCAGCAAAAAGCGGCGGTTCGTTTCTGCCTTTTTCTCGTGAGTTCGAGGGCATTCTGACTATGCGGACGACTATCCCTGAAGCGGGCAGCACCGAGACGAAGATGTTTATCGCAAAAGAAGGGGTACGCATGGAGACGAAATCGAACATAAAAAACATGCCTGCCGGCCTGCAGATCGTTATTGTCTCACCATCCGAAACCCCGAATCTCGTCTATATCCTGAACGAAAGCAATAAATCCTATACGGTCATCGATAACGATGAGATGAAAAAAGAGATCGGAAAAGAGGGATATTCCGATTTATATGCCGATGCTAAAATCGAGAATCTCGGCAAGGAGACCGTAAACGGTTATTCCTGCACGCATGTCAGGGTAACCAGGGGGGAGAACGTTACGGATATGTGGGTTTCGAAAGATGTGCTCGATTATGCCACCTTTGCAAGGATGCAGAGCAGCCGTGACAAGGATATGCCGGAATTTGCGAAACGCTTGAAAGCGGCGGGCTATGACGGCTTTCCTGTAAAAATGGTTCTGTCGCCTTCAAACGTCACCACAGAACTGGTTCAGGTCGATAAACAGAGCCTCGACGCATCGCTTTTCAAGGTTCCTGCGGGTTACACGAAAACAGAACTTCCGACGATGAATTTCAACGCATCACCCGAGCAGCGCGAAAAGATGGAGGCTGCGATGAAAAAGATGCAGGAGCGCATGAAGGCTCAGCAAGGGCAATAATTTTTTTAATGTAACGGCCAATAACTAAAAAACCTGTTATGAATCTTGTAATCAATGATTTGCCCTGTGTCGCGGCAGTAGGTCAGACTCTCGGAAAGGCTGCCCGGTTCAACCACAGTCATGTGGGTTATGTATGCGGAGGCCACGGAATATGCCAGGCCTGTTACGTGACCGTGCAGGAAGGCAACGAGTTTCTTTCTGCGCTTTCCGACGTCGAGAAGGCTTTTCTCTCTTCGCGGCAGATTCAAAACGGCGGACGTCTCGCCTGCCAGGCCATCATTACCGGAGAGGGTACCATCAAGGCGCTTTCCCGTCCTGAACAGGCCAAGAGACTGTTGCTGAACAATCCGCTTGGTCTGTTCGCTTACGGAGCGGAAATGGGCAGGGACACGGCTTCGCAGATCGTTCCCGGGGTGTCGAATCTTGTCGGCAGGGTCCAGCGGGGCGAACTTGGAGGACCGGGTACGCTCGGCGATCTGCTCGAATCCGCAGGCGCAGCCGTTCAGCTTGTTCTCGGCGAAGCTCCGAAAATGATACCTTTTCGGGAGCACCTGATGGCACTGCTTGCAGCACTTCCCGTAAAAGTGCCGTTTCTTGCCCTGCAGCAGCCGGTGGCAAAAGCTGAAATGATCACTCTTACGGTCAGCGCGAAAGCGCCCGAAGCGCTTCCGTCGGATCCTGCTGTCATTGTTTCCGCGGTTTCGTCAGACAGTGCCGAACCGGAAGTGGTTTCATTCGAAGGCGTTCCGGAAGTACACGCTCTGAAGCTCATCAGCGCGGGGATCAAAAGCTTCGACGATCTTCTCGAACAAGGACGTGACAGGGCCGGGCGTCAATCGCTTTCTGCATCGACCGGTCTTGACGAAGAGATTGTGCTGACTCTGGTGAACCGTGCCGATCTGGCAAGGATCAAGGGGATCGGCGCAGCGTATTCGGAATTGCTTGAGAAGGCTGGAGTGGATACTGTTCCTGAGCTTGCTCAGCGTAATCCCGCAAACCTGCACGCGAAAATCCAGGAAGTAAACGCGAAAAGAAAACTGGTTCAGCAACTCCCGTCGGCTCTGCAGATCAAAGAGTGGGTGGCACAGGCCAAATCGCTCGCCCGTGTCGTGACCTACTGAAGATCGTTATGTTCTGATGCTGGTTATATGTTCACGCAGCATGGATATATTGTGATGCCAGCTCGCGAGCTTTTTCGTACCGATGTTTTCTTTTCATCGACGGTTCGGGATCACCGAATATTTTCCAGCCGCAGCTGCCGCTGCAGGAATCGGCGCTGATGCCCATGAAACCCCATACATCCTTGAGCGGATAGCCAAGAGCAATGCCTATTTCGTGGGGTATGGAGCCCGAGGTATTCCAGCGGATAGCTACTTCTTCGAGAAATGCGGTGCAGTCAAGGCCAAACGGATATTTCAGGACGCAATGCATTATCTTTTTTGATGCAGCGGCAATGCGATGGTCAACGGCATCGGCGCGGTAAAGCATGATTTTCAAAGAGTGTCCGTTTTCGTAAAGCAACAGGTGTTCAAGATTCCAGGAACGGCAGAATGATTTCGTGATCTTCTGATATTTCGGAGAGTTCAAGCCGAACATGTCTTTTTTCATTATGATCAGCTCACCCGGTTTTTTTGCAAACAGTACTCCTGCAGCGTGTACGAATATCCATTTTTCCAGCAAAGTCCTGGCTTCGAATGAACGTCCGAGTTTACGTTCCCATTTTTCGAGCTTGACCTGATCTGCTTTGGAAAAAAAGTTCGTCATGTTTTTCGGATTGTCGATCTATCTCTTGTTGCTGCTGCACACGAAATATCAGTTCATTTGCAAGGCCGTTTTCTTTAATATAAAGAAAATATTAATTAGACAAAATAAAAATAAATCGCTGTTAGTTTTTTGCGCAAGTCCGTCTTGCATTTGTCGTCATTTAAGGGCAGCTTCCTGACAGGTTGCCGTCTGGTAAAGGGGGTGGCTCTGATGTGCAGATGGATAAAGAGGCGTAAAAGGATATAAGCTGGATAATAGATGGATATTTCGACACTTCTCTGGATAATTGCGGCAGTGCTGCTTGTTGCGGGTTATGTCGGGCTTGTGATTCCTGCCCTGCCGGGTATCGTGCTGATTTTTGCCGGATTTGTGGCGGCAGCGTGGGCAGAGGAGTTTGCGTATGTCGGATTGGTTCCCCTGACTCTTCTTGGGCTTCTTGCCCTTGCAGCCTATTTTTTCGATGCTGCAGCCGGGGTTGTCGGGGCGCAGCGTTTCGGTGCCGGAAGATCCGGACTAACGGGTTCTGCCATTGGTACCTTCGTCGGGATGTTTTTCGGGATTCCCGGGATCATTGCCGGTCCGTTTCTTGGCGCGGTAACCGGAGAGCTTCTTGCGCACAGGGGATTTCGTGACGCAGGTTTTGCCGGACTGGGCGCCTGGCTGGGTCTTGCCGCAGGCGCCGCGGTAAAAATAGCCATAGCTTTTGCAATGGCAGGAGTGTTTCTATTCGCTCGTTTTTTGTAAGTTTGCTGAAACGGATGGGAAACCAAACGCGTGATATACATTAAATTTTAACAGGATAGATAAATGGATGAGAAAATCAGTCTGGAAGCGCAAAAGGTTGTTGTCACCGATATTCGTATGCCGTTCTGGTCGATGGTCGTATTCATGATAAAATGGGTTTTTGCAAGTATTCCGGCCATGATAGTGCTGTCGCTGATCATGAGCCTTTTTATGCTTATTGTTGTGGCCCTGACCGGATCGATCTGGGATATCCAGGGAATGCTCGAGCATGGCGGCCCATCGTTCTGATAATGCCGTTCAATAGTTGAATTTTTTATCTGCAATATTATGGGCCTTACTCTGGGCATCAGGCATGGGTGCGTGATGCAGTCTGAAATTCGTGCCATGTCGATAGCATGTGCAAAGGTTGGAGGTATCAATCTTTCTCAGGGAGTGTGTGATACGCCTGTACCTGAAGCGATATCCGGCAGCGTTGCTTTTGCCATTGAACAGGGATTCAATACTTATTCGCACTTTGCCGGACTGAAAATCCTGAGAGAGGCTGTTTGCGAAAAGCAGAAGCGGTTTACAGGTCTTGAATTCGATTCTGAAAGCGAGGTTATTGTCAGCGCGGGAGCGACAGGAGCCATGTATTGCGCTTTTCAGGCCCTGCTCAGTCCCGGAGATGAGGTTATCGTTTTCGAGCCTTTTTACGGTTACCATATCAGCACCCTTCTTGCGGCAGAGGCCGTTCCGGTTTTTGTGCCGCTTGCACTGCCTGGCTGGACCTTCACGCTCCATGATCTGGAGCATGCCGTGACGTCGAAGACGAAGGGCATCATCGTCAATACGCCCTCCAATCCTTCAGGAAAGGTTTTCAGCCGCGAGGAGCTGGAGGTGATTGCCGGGTTTGCCGGGCGGTACGATCTGTTTGTTTTTACCGATGAGATTTATGAGCATTTCATATATGACGGAAATCGTCATTGTTCATTTGCATCTCTGCCCGGTATGATGACCCGAACGATAACGATTTCGGGATTTTCGAAGACCTTCAGCATAACCGGTTGGCGCCTTGGTTATGCGCTTTGCGACGCACGGTGGGCGCAGGCAATAGGGTATTTCAACGATCTTGTCTATGTTTGTGCACCGGTACCTTTGCAGGCAGCTGTTGGCGAAGGCATGAGGCGGCTCGATGAAGGATATTATTCCATGCTTTCCTCAGAATACAGAGAGAAACGGGACCGTTTCTGTGAAGCGCTTTCTGATGCGGGTCTAACTCCTCATATTCCAGGAGGGGCATACTATGTACTTGCCGATGTCGGACATCTGCCCGGCAGTTCTGCTGCGCAAAGAGCTCATTATATTCTTGAGAAAACCGGAGTTGCCAGCGTACCGGGCAGTGCCTTTTTCAGCTGCGGCAGGGGAGAGGATCTGGTGCGCTTCTGTTTTGCAAAAGACAATATGGTTCTTGACGAGGCTTGCCGGCGCCTTGCATCGATTCGAAATATGTAACGAACGTAAAGGATATTGAGCTATGCGACAGGTGATAAAGGTTCTTTTTCTGCTGTTGGTTGCCATTGGCCTTGAAGGTTGTATCAGGGTGAGCACGCTGGTATCTGTAAACCCTGACGGATCAGGCCGTCTGACCGAACGGGTGGCGATGAATACGTCCTATATGAGCATTATGGGTGGTTCCGCGAAGGGAGATGAAAAGAAAAAGGGCGTTTCGCTTCCGGATCGTGATGCTTTCAGAAAAAGTGCCGAAGCAATGGGAGAAGGGGTCACGCCGGTTTCCGTGCGGGCATTTACCGATGGAAGTTACGAAGGGTATGAAGCCGTCTATGCGTTCCGCAATATCAGCACCATACAGGTTTCAGGCGCGATGAACGAGCGTCCGGGGATGGATTCGACCCGTATGGTAAACAGGAGTCCGTCCTTGAAAGATCAGGTGAGGTTCAGGTTTACCAAGGGCAAGCCTTCAACGCTGGTGATTATACTGCCTGAAGAAAAAGTATTGCTTACTCCAGCTAAAAAAGGGGATGAGCCGGTAAAACAATCATCTCCCGAACAGCAGAAATTATCACTGGCTATTATCCGGGAGCTTTTCAAAGGCACCCGGATGACGCTGGCTGTCGATGTACAGGGAGATATCGTGAAAACCGATGCCGAATGCAGGGAGGGGTCAAGGCTGTTTCTTGCCGACATCGATTTCGATCAGTTGCTGCTCGAAGAGAATCAGGATGAGACTCTGCTGAATCTTGCCGGTTACGGCAGGTCACCGGATGCACCGGGAGATATTCTGAACCGTGTTCCGGGAATGAGAGGCGAGACAAAGCGGAAGGTCAGTGTTGTGTTTCAGTAAAAGGCATAGAGGTGCCAGTCAGTTTGTCAACATATCAAGGGAGTTTTGCCATGAACGTTACTGATGAAACGGACGTGCAATGTCCATATTGCGGATCGGTTTTCACTATTGCTCTTGAATCGTTTGAAGGAAGGCAGGAATTTGTCGAGGATTGTGCGGTTTGCTGTCGGCCTATATCAATTGTCATTACCGTTGATGAAGACGGAATTTCTCATGCGGAAGCGCATGGAGAGGATGAGTAAATAAAAAAAGCTGAAACCGAAGCTGTAAGCCGAATTCTGTGGATCACATCCCTTGGGATATGAAGCTGCAGCCATTTATCTGATGCGGCTTACCCGAAAACTCTCCTTGTAAAAGGAATTGAACGGGCCGCTCTTTTTTTCCCGAAGGAAAAAAGTTTTCCTATTTAGCCTTGCTTCGGAGAGGTTTGCCAGGCACATCCCGTTACCGGAATATCCGGTGGTCTCTTACACCGCCTTTTCACCCTTACACCGGTTTCCCGGAGCGGTATATTTTCTGTTGCACTATCTGTGACAGCTGGTTTTCCCTGCTGTCCCCGGGCTTGAGCCTTTCGGCTCTCGACCGGCATCCTGCCCTGTGAAGTTCGGACTTTCCTCTGCATAACCAGAAGTTATACAGCGGCTGCACACTTGCGGTTTCAGCTTTATAAAGAACGAATGAAAATCAATAACAGTTCAGTCTGCGGCCTCATCGAAAAGTCGTTCATGCACGACAATTCTGCCGCATGATTCACAAAGGTAGAACCCTCCCTGCACAATCATGGTATGGCGGTTGGTCGGGACTCGGGTATTGCAGCCCGAACATGCATTTCGATTCAGTTTGACCACCGCGTTCTGCAGTATGCCGCTTCTGAGGTGATCGTATTTGTCAAGCAGGCGTTTTGCTTCTTTGATAATGGTATCGCGCTGCAGATCGATTTTTTTATTCAGGGCATCCACTTCATCGGCAGTTTCAATGACGATGCTGTTGAGTTCCTCTTTTTTATGATCGACCTGCTTTGTCAGGTCTTCGAGCTGCTGCAGAAGAATGTCGTCGGGCATCATCTCTTCGGTCATCTCATCATAGCGGTTTTCAGCGATGAGATGGCGTCCTTTCTGTTGAATTTCCTGGGTTCTCTGTTCGGCATGAGCGATATCCTGAAGCTGAATATCCGCCTGGGCTATCTCTTTCTCTTCGTACTCTATCTGTTTTGAAAGAGCGTCATACTCCTTATTGTTGCGAGCAAGGGTCTGTTTTTCCTTGAAGATCCTGATTTTGTTCCGGCAGTCATTGATGGTTTCGTTCAGTTTCTGCCTCAGTTTCAGGTGATCGTCAGCAATTTTTTTGCGGGCCTCTATCTGGCGTTTTGTAAATGCGAGATCTTCTTCAAGGGCAGTGATCTCTTCCGGTAAACCTTTCTGCAGGCTGATAATGTTCTCGATCTGGTTGTCAAGGTGCTGAAGCCTGACAAGAAGGTTGATTTTTGTATGATCCACTATTGCCTTTGTTTTGGATTATTGAAGCATAAAAAAAGCACCTTCTCCCGAAAGGTGCATACCTTGTTTGAGCTATGTGCGAACAATCCGGATAATGATCCTTCCCTGCGATTGCTATCTGCTTTGATCTGCATCTTGCGGTCGAAGATTTTTTGGTGCCCGAAAGGAGATTCGAACTCCTACACCTTGCGGCGCTCGTCCCTGAAACGAGTGCGTCTACCAGTTCCGCCATTCGGGCTTCGCAAACTTATAACCAGACCGGATTATAATAAACCTTTTTTCGATCTATTGTCAAAAAATAAAGTTACTTAATCTCTTTGTGGACGGTGTGCCGCTGCAGATTCGGATTGTACTTTTTCAGAAGAAGACGCTCCGTGGTATTCTTCTTGTTTTTGGTTGTCGAGTACCGTGAAACGGGCTTTCCTTCTTTTTTAGCCTCGGTGCACTCGAGTGTAATGATAATTCTATTTTCTTTGCCTTTTGCCATCGGAACCTCGGTAATGAAATATTTAGTTAAGAGGCATGAATATAAGGCTTCAAGAAGGATTTTGCAAGTTCGGTTTTTTTGTTTCTCTTCTTTATGAGAGAAACATTATACTGTAAACCGTTCTAACTTTGATAACTAACCATACCCGTCGAAGCTGTGAGTGAACGCACTGTTTTTCATTATCAGGATAATGTTCTCTCTTGTGAGGACGTCCGGCTGGATGATCTTGCCGGAATCTACGGAACGCCGCTTTTCGTTACCTCGAAAAGGAGTCTGCAAGGAAGTTTGCGGGAATTCGAAGCGGCATTCGCTTCACTGCCGCATATTACCTGTTACTCCGTAAAGGCAAATTTCAATCTGAGCGTTATCGGTACGTTAGCCGAAATGGGCTGCGGATGTGACGTCAACTCCGGTGGGGAGCTTTTCAGGGCTCTGAAAGCCGGCGTTTCTCCGGAAAAAATCATTTTTGCCGGTGTTGGAAAGAAACCTGAAGAGATCGCTTTCGCGCTTGAAGCCGGAGTGCTCATGCTTAAGGTCGAGTCGCTTTCCGAACTCGAAGCTATCGAACGGATAGCGTCCGAAAAAGGCATAACGGCTCCGGTTGCACTCAGAATCAATCCCAATGTAACTGCGGAAACGCATCCCTATATCACTACCGGAGACAGCAAGGAGAAATTCGGCATCGACGAGGCCGGTCTTGAAGAGGCCTTCACGCTCCTTCGGCTTATGAAACATGTCCGTCTTGTCTGCCTTGACATGCATATCGGATCCCAGATTTTCGATCCGGAGTACTATGTCGCAGCGACTGCCGTTCTGCTTGATATTTTCGAAACCGCCAGATCTCTCGGTTTTTCAATCGAGTATCTTGATATCGGAGGCGGTTTCCCGGTAACCTACGATGCCCGTAAACCGGCAACTCCGATTACGTATTTTGCAGAAAAACTGATTCCTCTGCTGGCCGCTGCCGGAGTTCCGGTTATTTTCGAGCCGGGTCGTTTTCTGGTAGCTAACGCTTCAGTGCTGCTTTCGAGGATACTCTATAAAAAACGAATCATACCGGAAAGCAGTTTTTTATTGTCGATGCCGGCATGACCGAGCTGATTCGTCCCGCGCTCTACCAGTCGCATCACGAAGTACTGGCCGTTACCCGTCACGAGAAAACCGTTGTTGCCGATGTGGTCGGGCCGGTTTGTGAGTCAAGCGACTTTTTTGCCCGTCAGCGTGCCATCGACGATGCAGCTGAAGGGGAATTGCTTGCCGTGATGTCGTCAGGAGCGTATGCCGCTGTAATGAGCAGCAACTATAACGGAAGATTGCGTCCTGCGGAAGTTATGGTGGATGGCAATGAGGTTACGGTGATTCGCAGGCGAGAGACCTACGAACAGCTGATAGCAAACGAGGTTCTGTAGGGCAGATACCTCGTTTCGATTTTTCCGCGCACAATGTCTGAAGTTCGTATTGTCAGCTTCTGCTGATGTTCCGGAAAATTTTCAGGGTTGCATCGGCAAGATTAAGGGTATAGAAATGAACTCCCTTGACCTGCCGTTCAATCAGTTCCTGCACTTGCGCAGTTGCCCAGTCAATTCCGATTTTCGCTACATCAACGTCGTTCCGGGCATTAAGTACCTGTTTCAGCAGGGGCGCGGGAATACGCGCCCCGAGAGCCAGTTCCGACATCCTGATCATCCCTTTTTTTGTTGAGACCGGCATGATGCCGGCTATGACGGGAACCGTTATTCCGGCTATACGGCATCGATCCACAAAATCGAAATAGTCCCGGTTATCAAAAAAAGCTGGGTGACAATGTAATCGGCCCCTGCATCGATTTTCTCCTTGAGGTATTCGATCTCCTTCAGGCGGTTCGGAGTTTCCGGATGTCCTTCGGGAAAACCGGCTACGCCTATGCCAATTGCCGGATAGTTGGTTCTGATGAATCGTATGAGGTCGATGGCATGGGGAAAATCCTTGATGGCATCGTTCAGAGTGGCAATTCCGGCCGGTTTGTCACCCCGAAGTGCAAGCACATTGGTGATGCCGTGTTCGAGGTAGTTCTCAAGGATCGAACCGGTATCTTCACGGTCGGAACAGATACAGGTCAGGTGGGAAACCACGGTCAGTCCGGTTTCCTTCTGGATTTTTGTGACAAGGTCGTGCGTTCTCGAACGTGTAGAGCCTCCCGCTCCGTATGTGACGCTGACGTAAGATGGGTGCAGATGGTTCAGGTTCGCTATTGTCTTAAAGAGCGTCTCCCAATCTTCGTCCTTTTTAGGCGGAAAGAATTCAAAACTGAATACGGGCTCACTCGCGGAGTTCAGGATCTCTCTGACAAGCATGAAGGGAATGGGCGTTTTCGGGTTTTTAAAAAGAAAAGAATATACAAAAACAATGATTTGCGTAAGTTAATTAAAATAAGGGTACTAAAAAGAGCACTCCCATTCTGTTCCCATAATGGATTTATTCGCTCCATATCCTGCCGTACGTCTCCTGTTTTTTGTGGTGGCCGGTATTGTTGCAGGTACAGCCGCATTGCTCACGCTCGACTCATGGCTCCTGCTGACGCTGCTGTTTTTTCTTTTACTTGTCTGCGGTTTTGCCTATGAGTCCATTCGACTGAAACATACCCCGTTTCCTCATCAATTCACCGCAATAGCCTATCTCCTGTTCATATTCTGTGCATTCGCCGCCGGAAGCCACTATCGCTTCAATACGGTGTCCGATCGCGCTCTGCTGCACTTTGTCGGCCATCCGGTACTGCTTTACGGCAAGGTTGACGGGAGACCTTCACACTCCGAAAAAGGCATAGGGTGGACTCTGCAGGTTCAGGAGGTTTTTTATGGCGGCAGGACTGAACAGCTATCCGATCGGGCAAAAATATTCATGAGAAACGGAACGGGTGATCCTCCGGAACTTCGTAATGGCGACATGGTGCGCGTGAAAGGAACGATCCAGCTCATTCCCGGAGCGGCAAACCAGGGGGAGTTCGATCCCCGTCGTTACGGGAGAATGCAGCGAACCTATGTTCAGCTCTTTTGTTCCGGTCCATGGCATCTTCTGCATGAAGGGAAAAGTTCGCTCAATTTTTTTGAGCGGTATGTCGTTATTCCGGTTTACGACTTCATTGTTGCCTCCGTTGACCGCCTGATACCCGAAGGCGGCGAGCGAAAGCTTGTCAGGGGGGTGTTGCTCGGCGAAAGGGAGGTGCTCGACGAGACTGTTTTCGAAGCATTCAAGACAACAGGAACCGCCCACGTGCTCGCAGTATCAGGTCTCAATGTCGGTCTGCTCGCCTTAGGCATTCACGTGCTGCTGCAGCGTTTCAAGGTCACTGCTTATGGGCGCTGGTTTTCATTTGCCTTGATCGCCTTCATCCTTATCGTTTTCAGCTATGTCACCGGAAACTCGCCTTCGGTAAAACGCGCGGCCATCATGTCAGTGGTGCTTTTCGGCGGTGAAACCCTTGGCAGAAGATCTTATGGTGTGAACTCCCTCGCCGTGTCTGACATCATTATTCTGCTCTTCGATCCCTTCGATCTTTTCAATCCAGGATTTCTTATGACCAATGCCGCAGTCTTGGCCATTCTTCTGGTCTATCCGCTTCTCTATCCTCCCGGGCATAAGGAGGAGGGGGTGCTGCGGGCCGTGTTCAGGTTTTTTCTCGGCAGTTTTTTCGTGAGCCTTGCGGCCATTATCGGAGTTTCTCCGGTCATCGCCTACTATTTCGGCACCTTCTCTGTAGTGAGTCTTGCTGCAAACCTGCCGGTAGTGTTTTTTCCACAGTGATGATGTATGCCCTCATGCCGATGCTTCTTTTCAACCTGTTCGCTCCGTTTCCCGCTTCCTTGTTCGGTATGAGCGGCTGGCTTTTTGCCCGCCTGACTCTCGATTCCGCACTCTTTTTCAGTAAGGTGCCTTATGCATCCATTTCACTTAAACCCGATATCGTCGAGGTGGTGATCTACTATGCGGCAGGAACCGCAACAGCCTGGTTCTTTTACCGGAAAGCGTGGGGCAGGCTTCTTATTGCTCTGTTGCTCGGCTGCAATGCGCTCTTGTGGTATGGCATGGCAGATCAGTCGCAACCAGGAAAAGGTCTGGTTACGGTCAACCTCGGTCGGAACCTCGCTCTGCTTTATGCTACAGAAAGCGAAACCGTGATCGTCGATGCCGGAAAAAGCCGTCGGGATGCTGAGCGCATCATGCGGCAGATAGATGAATACCACCTTCCTCCGCCCACCGCTGCAGTGCAGTTCTATTCGAAGGATTCGATTTTCAGTACGCTTCCGGTTAGCCGGCACATGCCGGACAGTCAGGAGCGTCTGGCCCTATCTTCAATGGTTGTAAGCAGGCCGATGGAGAAAG
>FUWD013170141.1_pt1 | contig 19940 bp, 20 predicted proteins | sample 1063281 | NCBI WGS metagenome assembly FUWD01 (sample SAMEA79048168, study PRJEB19326) | metagenome | biome: marine | reverse complement strand
ATATCATTTTCGACAGCAGCACCATCCCTCAAAGCTGTTCGATCTGTGCCTTATCGGCGCTATCTGCGCAAGTGTCCTCGTTGTGATGCTCGACAGCGTTGCTCCGCTGCACAAGCTTTATGGAGAGTCGCTCTATGTTCTTGAATGGTTTTTTACCGTGCTGTTTACGCTGGAATATTTTCTGCGTCTCTATGCTGCAAAGAGCCGAATGCGTTACGCGACGAGCTTTTTCGGTCTTATCGACCTTCTCTCCATTCTGCCGACCTATTTCAGCATTCTGTTTCCGGGGGCACAATATTTTCTCATCGTCCGCTTTTTCCGGGTTCTCAGGATTTTCAGGCTTCTCAAGCTTATGACCTTTGTCAGGGAAGCTGATTTCGTGACCGCCTCCATCAGGGCCTCTGGCAGGAAAATCATGGTTTTTCTTTTTTTGTTCTGGTGCTCGTCAGTATCGTCGGAGCGATCATGTATAAGATCGAGGGGCCTGAAAATGGTTTCCGGAGCATTCCCGAAAGTATCTATTGGGCAATTGTCACCGTAACTACCGTCGGATACGGGGATATCTCTCCGCAGACTCCGGCAGGCAGGTTTCTTGCAGCACTTCTGATGATAACCGGTTACAGCATCATTGCGGTTCCTACCGGCATCGTTTCTTCGGAAATGTCGTCGATGCGCGGCAGAAGCAGCATTAACCGTTCCTGCCCGTCGTGTCCCGATGTCGTGCACGATACCGATGCCCTCTATTGCCGTGTCTGCGGCCGCAGGCTTTCCGGGACAACGAAGGGCGGTTGAGACGGATTACGGGTGGGGGTATCTCATGTTTCCGGTATCCTGCAGGTAAGAACCGGAATGGCGATCTGTCTGGTCATGTTCCCGGTTACACTTTTTCTGAAGAGGTGCCGAATCCCCGATGTGCCGTGTGTCGGCATACAGATCAGGTCGGCGCTGATGTCTTCAGAAAAATGCTTAAGGCCTTCCTCGATGCTCCGGTCGTTGTAGTGGTTCAGGGTGTACTGCGGCAGTTTGTTTGTTTCGGCTAAGGTTTTCATAGCCATCCGTGACTCTCGGGTGGTTTCGAAATGCTCTGGCGTCGAGACTTTTACGATGTGAATCACGGCATCGTAGAGCAGTGCAATCGATTTGACGGTCTCAAGTCCGCAAGCCTGCTCCGCAGCAATGCCGGCACAGAAGACGATAGTCGAGGGCAGGAAGCAGGAAATCGTATCGTTGATGGTCAGTACAGGGCAGAGCGTATTGCGGATGACCTTTTCCGTGGTCGACCCGAAAATAATTTTGTCGATTCTGCTCATGCCATGGCTGCCGACGACCACAAGGTCGAACCCTTCTCCGGCAGCCTTTGCGCTGATGCTTTTGTGAGGGGTTCCGTAATCGATCGAATATACGGGGCGGATATCCTTGTATGCTTCGTTTGTTACCAGTTGACGAAGCATACCGTCCGCGTTCTCCATGCTTTCGCCTTCGCCGGATTCCCGCCATGCCATCAGCTCATGCATTTCCGCAACTTCGGGAACTTCAATCACATGGTAAAGGTGCACCTGCGCTCCTGTTCTGCGAGACAGCGAGACTGCGGTTTCAAAAGCCGCCATGGCATGTGAGGAAAAATCGGTCGGCACGAGTATGTTTTTCATGACGGCAGATGCTTCAAGAGGGTTGCCGGGAGAGTTGTTTTTGTAATCTTTAAAAAAAAGCCGGGGGTAAAAGTTCCGTTGCCGCAGCTCTGTGCGGTATTGCCGCCTTCGTTGCAGCAGTAGCGGAGCGCCTGTTTTTTCGTTATATTGGTTTGCTTTTGAACTCGTCCATGTATTAAACTGTTTGTTATGATCGCCAAATGCAGATGTTCAGCCGGTGGTCTGGCCGACCGAACGCCTTATGAGGAGGTTGTGCTCGAAGCAATGCTTTACAGCGCAAGACTGAAGGAGAACGTGGCCCGGCAGAACAGTGCGGTTATTGTTGCCATGGCACGCTTGATCGCATCGACTTTCGAGGATGGCGGAAAGCTTCTGCTCTGCGGCAACGGCGGGAGTGCGGCTGATGCGCAGCATCTGGCCACAGAACTGACGATCAGGTACCGGAGCAGCGTAGAGCGTCCGGCATTGCCGGCGATTGCCTTGAACGCCGATACGACGGCGCTGACGGCAGGGGCAAACGATCTCGGTTATGACGAGGTGTTCCGGCGGCTTGCCGAAGCCTATGGCCGGGAAGGCGATGTTGTGCTTGGCCTGTCAACAAGCGGCAACAGTCGAAGCGTATTCAATGTGCTGCAGTATGCCCGTGAGCACGGTATGAAAACCATCGTCCTGACCGGAGGGGATGGAGGCATGATAAAAGATGTTGCGGACCTTTCGATTGTGGTGCCTCATTCAGGTTCGGCAGACAGGGTACAGGAGTGCCATATTACGATAGGGCACGTTATTATCGATCTTGTCGAGCGGCTTCTCGGTTATTGCCGCTCCAGGAAGTAACGCTAAAAACAGAATAAAGAGAATATCGTTATGCAGATAAAACAGATTGAGGGTTCGCTCAGCGCAAAGGATATCCGTTTTGCGCTCGTTGTTTCGCGTTTTAACGATTTTATCGGGCAGAAGCTGGTTGAGGGTGCGATTGACTGCATTCTGCGGCATGGCGGCAGCGAGGAGCAGATTACCGTTTACCGTTGCCCCGGAGCTTTTGAACTTCCGATGGTAGCGAAAAAAGTCGCGCTGAGTGGAACTGCCGATGCCGTGATTGCTCTGGGCGTGATTATCCGGGGATCAACCCCTCATTTCGATGTCATTGCCGCCGAAGCGACCAAAGGGATTGCCCAGGTTTCGCTTGACACCATGATTCCCGTGTCGTTCGGCGTGCTCACCACGGAAAATCTTGAACAGGCAATCGAAAGGGCCGGCACCAAAGCCGGCAACAAAGGGTTCGATGCAGCGATGACGGCGATGGAAATGGCTAACCTTTACCGTCAGTTCTGAGATCCTCCGTACTGCCTGAGATTGTTTTCGATCTCTCGCCTTGATGCTTCCATTAGGGCTTCGACGTTGCTGAACTGCGAAGGGTCGAGAGGTTTTCCGATGACCATTTTCACGTTTCCCTTATTGATTCTGAGACTTTTTTTCGGAGTGATCAGGTTGCTGCCGATAATGGTAACCGGCAGCAGCGGCACTCCGCCTTTCTGGGCTACCAGAAAAGCGCCGCGCTTGAACGGCAGCAGTTTTCCTGTTTCCGATCGGGTGCCTTCCGGAAAAATATGCACCGATTTTCCGCTTTTGAGGACATCGGCAACCTTCAGGAGGCTTTTCAGGGCTTCACGGTTCTGACCTCGTTTGATCATGACATAACCTGATCGTTTGAGTGTCCAGCCGAACACCGGTATTTTTCCCAACTCCTCTTTTGCCACAAAACGAAGATTCAGCTTCATGGCGCCCAGCAGCAGCGGAATGTCGGCCATGCCCGCGTGGTTGCTGATGACCAGGTAGTTTCTGTCCGTTCGGTAATTGTCTCTGCCGGTTACCTCGATGGCAATACCGAAAAGAGCCGCGCTGAAACGGCCCCACCAGGAGGCTATGCGGGCAAAAAAATCACCACTCTGCTCAAACAGGCTGACGATGAGCGCGATCGACATCCCGATAAACATGACTGGTATCAGAATGAGAAAAAAAAGCAGCGAGCGAAGGTTCATGCTTAAATAGATATCCTGTTACCGGTCCAGATGTTTAAGGAAGTCGGCGAGTTCTCTGTAATCGGTGCCGATCATGGTTGCCTGTTTTTCTTTTCGAGCACCACCGAAAGACGTTCCGGAATTTCGATCTCTTTTTCCAGCGCATCCTCGATGACTTCGAGGAATTTTGCCGGATGAGCCGTTGAGAGAACTATTCCCGGCGAGCGGCTCCCGCTTGCCTGACGGTACTCTTCGAGTGCCCGGAATCCTACGGCGGTGTGCGGATCGATAACATAGCCGTAACGCCTGAAAATATCGCGGATTGCAGCGACGGTAGCATCATCGGAAATCGCGATACCCGTGATGTCCTTACCCATGGCATGGTGGTCGTTTCCGTAAAAGTGCCGGAGCCGGGCAAAGTTGCTCGGATTGCCGACATCCATGGCCGTAGAAAGCGTCGGGATCGTCGGATGGGGGTCGAAACGGCCCTCGTCAAGATAGCGGGTGACGCTGTCGTTGGCGTTCGATGCCGCTATGAAGTGCCCGATAGGAAAGCCCATCATGCGGGCAAGAACGCCTGCGGTAAGGTTTCCGTAGTTTCCGCTCGGTACCGAGAATACCGGCAGCTCGAGTCCGTATTGAGCTTTCAGATGCAGCGTTGCCCAGGCATAATAGAATGACTGCGGTATCAGCCGCGATATGTTGATGGAGTTTGCCGAGGTCAGGGTAAGCCGTTCCTTAAGTTCCTGATCGGTAAACGCCTGCTTGACCAGCCGCTGGCAGTCGTCGAAGTCGCCCTGCACTTCCAGAGCCTGTACATTGCCCCCTGCGGTCGTGAGCTGCTGTTCCTGCAGGCGGCTTACTTTTCCTGAGGGGTAGAGCAGCACTACTCTGGTGTTCGGAATTCCCTGAAATCCATAGGCAACCGCACTGCCGGTATCGCCGGAAGTAGCGACCAGAACCGTGATGAGCTTCCGGTCCTCCGAGGCGAAGTAGCCGGTAAGCCTGGCCAGAAACCTTGCGCCGTAATCCTTGAAGGCAAGTGTCGGTCCTGAAAACAGTTCCTCGATAAAGGTTCCTTTTTCCAGTTCGACAAGCGGGGTTTCAAACGGATAGCAGCTGTCGATAATGTCGCTGAGCTGATCGGGCGGGATCTCTCCGCAGACGAATTTCCTTGCTATGGCAAATGCGATATTGTTGAAACTTCCGTCTTCGAGCAGCTGCATCTCGGGAGCTGAAAAAACCGGTATTTCCGATGGGACATAGAGTCCGCCGTCAGGGGCAAGTCCCTCGAGGGTGGCTTTTTTTATAGAGACCGGAGTGGAAGATTTATTCGTGCTGAAATAGATCATGATCGAATGCTGAAACAGTGATAGTTACAAGATTTTCGCACCTTCGCTGCAGATGCGTGATACCCACATGTCGGAATCGAGATTCGTCTTCGGTGAAAGGAAGGCCTGCTGCATGGCATTGCCGGCTTCCCGCGCAGTTTTTTCAGATGAAGAAAACGCAAAAAGCGAGGGGCCGGAACCCGCTATGCTGCATCCAAGTGCTCCTGCATCAAGAGCTGCCTGTTTGACATCGAAAAATCCGGGGATGAGAGGAGCACGTTTCGGTTCGGCAACCACATCGACAAGCGATCGGCCGATCAGTTCATAATCAGAGGTCAGCAGCCCCGTTATGAGTGCCCCGACATTTCCCCACTGCTGGATTGCCGTTTTAAGCGGGATAGCCCTGGGCAATACCGAACGGGCGAACGATGTGCGCAGTTCGGTGTGAGGATGAACCAGCGTGCAGAAGAGATCTTTCGGCGGCGGTATGGTAATGAGATCGAGCGGCGTATAGCTTCGGATCAGCACGAAATTGCCGAGGATAGCCGGTGCGGCGTTGTCGGCATGGGCTGAGCCGCATGCCACCCGCTCGCCCTCGATGGCGAAATGTACCAGCTCCATTTTCGTGCATGGTTGACCAAGCAGTTCGTTGGCCGCAACAAGTGCTGCTGCTGCGCTCGCCGCACTGCTGCCCATTCCGCTGCTGAGCGGAAGGTTTTTTTTCAGTTCGAGAGAGATATGACCGCTGAAATCAACTCCTTTGTGCGTACGGATATACTCCAGAAACTTCAGCACAACGAAGCTCGATGTGTTTTTTTCGGGTCGAGCGGCAGCGCGCCGCCATCGCCTGTTATGCTCGCGATGGATACCGGGCAATCTTTTTTCCTTTCGTCAAGAAGGGTAAGGGTCACTTCATCACCGGGCTCGGTAATGGCAAATCCAAGCACATCAAAACCGCAGGCTACGTTGCCGACCGTGGCGGAAGCAAATCCCTTGACCGTTTTCATACCGTTTACTCTAACTTCTCTTTGTCTGGTTAGTCTTTATTCTGTATTGTACCTGTACAGGGCTGGATTATTCTGGAGCCGGAAAAGCAAGGCTATCAAATTATGCAGAGAATTTGAATAACTAAAAGCTTTTCATTAAATTTGGCTTTTATTTTTTGAATGGCAAGAAACCGTTTCAGATTTCAAAAGAAGGTAAGCAGAATCTTTCTCTTTTCTTAAAAACAAATAACCAAGCGAATACGATATGTCTACAACAGTCAGACCTGACGAGGTTTCATCCATACTTCGCAAGCAGCTTGCCGGTTTTGAGTCCGAGGCGGAAGTTTATGATGTAGGAACAGTGCTGCAGGTTGGTGACGGTATTGCCCGTGTGTACGGATTATCACTGGTTGCAGCAGGTGAACTTCTCGAGTTTCCCAACAAGGTGATGGGTATGGCTCTGAACCTTGAGGAAGACAACGTCGGCTGTGTATTGTTCGGTGAATCCAACACGGTAAAAGAAGGCGATACGGTCAGAAGAACCAACATTCTTGCCTCTGTGCCGGTAGGGGAGGCCATGCTCGGCAGGGTTGTAACCCCTCTTGGCGAGCCTATCGACGGCAAGGGCGCAATTGAAACGGAAATCAGGGTTCCTCTCGAGCGCAGGGCTCCGGGCGTTATCTTCCGTAAATCTGTTCACGAACCTCTTCAGACAGGTCTCAAGGCTATCGACTCCATGATCCCGATCGGTCGCGGTCAGCGCGAACTGATCATCGGCGACCGTCAGACCGGAAAAACTGCCGTTGCCATCGACACTATCATCAACCAGAAAGGCAAAGGCGTTTTCTGTATTTATGTTGCCATAGGCCTGAAAGGCTCGACCGTTGCCCAGGTGGTCAATACGCTCGAGAAGTACGGCGCAATGGAGTACACCACCGTGATTTCCGCAACTGCATCGGATCCTGCTCCGCTGCAGTTCATCGCTCCGTTTGCCGGTGCGGCGCTTGGCGAATATTTCCGCGATACAGGCCGTCATGCACTGGTTGTTTACGACGATCTTTCGAAACAGGCTGTGGCCTATCGTCAGCTCTCGCTTCTGCTCCGCCGTCCCCCGGGACGCGAAGCATACCCTGGCGACGTTTTCTATCTGCACTCACGTCTGCTTGAAAGAGCGGCAAAGATCACCGACGATATCGAAGTCGCCAGAAAAATGAACGATCTTCCCGATGCCCTGAAGCCGCTGGTCAAGGGTGGCGGAAGCCTTACCGCTCTGCCGGTTATCGAAACACAGGCCGGTGACGTTTCGGCATACATTCCGACCAACGTGATCTCCATCACCGACGGTCAGATATTTCTTGAGTCCAACCTCTTCAACTCCGGTCAGAGGCCGGCTATCAACGTCGGTATTTCGGTATCGCGCGTCGGCGGCGCCGCACAGATCAAGGCGATGAAGAAAGTTGCCGGTACGCTTCGTCTCGACCTTGCCCAGTTCCGTGAACTCGAAGCCTTCTCCAAGTTCGGTTCAGATCTGGACAAAACCACCAAGGCTCAGCTCGACAGAGGCGCAAGGCTGGTTGAAATTCTCAAACAGGGCCAGTATATCCCGATGCCCGTTGAAAAGCAGGTGGCTATTATTTTCCTTGGTACCCAGGGTCTGCTCGATGCTGTCGAAGTACCTCATATCCGTCGCTTCGAAGAAGAGTTCCTCAGCATGCTCGAGCACAAGCATCCTGATATCCTGAAAACCATTGCCGAAAAAGGAACGCTTGAAGCCGATACGGCAAAACAGCTGAAAGAGGCCGCCGAGAGATTCGTCAGCTCTTTCAACCAGAAAGTGAAGGCCTGAAGCGCATCTGAGAGAGAAAGTAAGCACATAATTTATTAACAGACCCTAATACATGCCGACATTAAAGGATATACGTGTACGAATCAAGGGGATAAAATCCACGCAGCAGGTTACCAAGGCCATGAAAATGGTTGCGGCAGCGAAGCTGCGCAGAGCGCAGGAGCGGGCGATCATGGCCCGTCCCTACGCAGGCAAGCTGAAGGAGATGCTTGGTTCCCTTTCGGCGAAGGTGGATACTTCGCTCAATCCTCTGCTTTCGAGCCGTCAGGATGTTAAAAAAGTACTGGTGATTCTCATCGCGGCCGACAGAGGTCTGTGCGGAGCCTTCAATACCAACATCATCAAGCTGGCCCAGAAGGTGGCTACGGAGGATTATGCCGCCCAGTATAAAAACGGCGGAGTGAGCTTGATCTGCGCAGGTAGCCGGGGGTTCGACTTTTTTCGTAAACGGGGATTCACCATCGTCAAAGGGTATCCTTCAGTTTTCCAGAATCTCGATTTCAGTGTCGCCAAAGAGATTGCAGAAACAGCATCAGGAATGTATCTGCGCGGAGAAGCCGACAAGGTTATCGTTGTGTACAACGAGTTCAAAAGCGTGCTTGCGCCCGTACTGAAGGCCGAGGATCTGCTTCCCATCGCAGCTGAAAACGCAGGAAAGGAGAACAGCGGCGATTATATCTATGAGCCGTCTCCGGCAGCTATCATCGATGAGCTTGTGCCGAAGCATCTGAGTACCCAGATATGGAGAATGATGCTCGAGTCCAATGCCGCAGAGCAGGCCGCCAGGATGACGGCAATGGATTCCGCAACGGAAAATGCCAAGGAATTGCTCAGAACCCTCAATATCAGCTACAACCGCGCCAGACAGGCTGCCATTACCAAAGAGCTGAGCGAGATCGTGGCAGGCGCCGATGCTCTGAAGAACTGACAATGCTCTCCGTTGACCGAACGTGTTGTTTGAAAAGCGCCCGCATGGGCGCTTTTTTTTTCTGCCGGAAGCTGTTTTTCAGGTATGGCCGTTGAAGCCTATCGGGAAATGATTTTTATTTTATAAGTTCGTTGTGTTGATGATGCCAATCATATTTTTTTAATGCGTTAACGTCAGCATGAAGATTTACAAGTTCGGAGGAAGTTCTCTCGGCTCTGCCGCCAGAATAAAAAAGATTGCCGGTATTATCCGTTCAGGTTTGCAGCCTGATTGCCCTGTCGTGGTAGTTTCTGCATTTCATCGGGTAACCGATCTTCTGCTTGAAGCTGCCAATGTTGCCTGCGTGGGAAGGGAGGGCTATCTGAGAATACTTGACGATATCGGCCAGCTGCATACAACGGTTCTTGACGGGCTGTTTTCAGGCAGTGACGCATATGCCGGACTTTCGGATTCGATACGTACGGAACTTGCCGAATTGCATGATCTGTTGCATGGCGTGTTTCTCCTTCGGGAGCTGTCGGAAAAAAGCACCGCGCTTCTGCTCAGTTTCGGAGAGCGCCTCTCTGCACGGATTGTAGCCGGTTATCTGAACCTGCTCAAACTGCCCGCAGTTTATATCGACGCCAGAGATCTGATCGTTACCGACGCCAACTACGGGAGCGCAACGGTTGACCTCGAAGAGAGTTTTCAGCGAATCGTAAACGCTCAGGTTCCTGACGGGGTGATTCCTGTTGTGACCGGATATATTGCGGCAGCAGAGGACGGTACGACAACCACGCTAGGCAGGGGCGGTTCGGACTATACCGCATCGTTATTCGGGGCGGCTCTCGGCGCGGAGGAGATTCTCATATGGACCGATGTGGACGGTTTTTTCAGTGCCGATCCCAAACGGGTACGCGATGCCCGGGTGCTTCCCTTTATCAGCTATGCCGAAGCGATGGAGCTATCTCACGCAGGAGCCAAGGTGCTCCATCCTTTTACCATCCTTCCGGCCATGAAGGCTTCGATTCCGGTGCTCATAAAGAATTCATTCAATCCTGACGCCCCTGGAACGAGAATCGAAAGAGAGCTTGATCCGGCTGCCGTTCGGCAGGTTCACCCCGTTACCGGTCTCAGTTCGATCAACAGCGTTGTGCTCCTGAACCTTTCCGGAAGCGGTATGGTCGGAGTGCCGGGAATCGCTTCGCGCCTGTTCAGCTGTCTTGCAAAGCATCACATCAACGTAATTTTTATTTCGCAGGCTTCGTCGGAGCAATCGATCAGCCTTGCCATCAATCCGGCCCAGGCAGCCAAAGCCAACAGAATTCTCGAGGATGAATTTACTGCCGAAATGCAGGCCCGTCTGATAGATCCGCTTGTATTACGCAGGCATCTTGCGCTGGTTGCCGTTGTCGGGAACAACATGTCCGGTCATCCGGGTGTGTCGGCGCAACTGTTCGAAACATTGGGGAAAAACGGTATCAATGTCATTGCTGTTGCCCAGGGCGCCAATGAGATGAATATTTCTGTGGTTATCGATAACCGTGACGAGGACAAGGCGCTCAACTGCATTCACGAATCGTTTTTTCTGTCGCAGCGGAAAGTGCATGTTTTCCTTGCCGGAACAGGTACGATAGCAAAAAGTCTCATACGCCAGATCAGCCGTCACCGAATGAATCTCAGGAGGGAGAAGGATCTCGACGTGCTTGTCTGCGGACTCGCAAACACGCGTCGGATTGCTCATGCAGACGAGGGGATCGATCTTGAGCGTTGGGAGGATGCGCTTAAGCCGAGAGAACCCGGATACGCCGGTATCGAAGGGTATATCCGACTGATCAGGGAACGGAATCTGCATAATACGGTTTTTGTCGATTGTACGGCAAGCGGCAACGTGGCCGAGCAGTATCCGGAACTGCTCAGGGCAAACATCTCGGTTGTTACTGCAAACAAGCTGGGCATGGCTGGTTGCGCAGAGCTTTATGAGCAGATAAGAACGGCCCAGCGGGCCAGTAATGCCCGTTTTCTCTATGAAACCAATGTAGGGGCCGGCCTGCCGATCATCAATACCCTGAACGATCTTAAAAACAGCGGAGACGATATTATCAGCATCGAAGGGGTGCTTTCGGGAACCCTGAGTTTTATTTTCAACGAACTTCGCAAAGGCGGCAGGTTCAGCGATATTGTACGAATGGCTAAAGAGGCCGGCTATACCGAGCCGGACCCCCGTGACGACCTTTCCGGAGCGGATTTTGCCCGGAAAGTGCTGATTCTCGGTCGTGAACTCGGCTGTCCGATGATCTACAGCGACGTCGAGTGCGAAAGTCTTGTCCCTGAAGAGCTAAGGGGAGACATGCCCGTAGAGGAGTTTCTCGGCCGTTTGAGTTCGGTTGACCAGTGGTATGCCGATGAGATACAGACTGCCGGCAAAGCCGGGATGACCATTGCCTATGCCGGAGAAATACGGGATGGCAAGGCCAGTATAGGTGTCAAGCGGGTACCCCTTTCAAGCCCGATTGCCGGACTTAACGGTTCTGAAAATATGGTGGTATTCACTACGGATCGTTACAATATCACGCCTCTGGTTGTACGCGGACCGGGAGCAGGAGGAGAGGTTACCGCCGGCGGAGTATTTGCCGATATTCTCCGTATTGCAAGTTATCTGGTATAATAAGGAACGTATGATTGCTGAAATAGTATCCATAGGCGACGAGTTGCTTAAAGGAGGCAAGGTCAATACCAACGCCTCATTTATTGCCGCCGCTCTCGGCGGAATCGGGGTTCCGGTTATCAGGATCGTGGCCTGTTCCGACGATGAAGATCAGATCATCACCGTTTTGTCGGAATCGCTCTCAAGAGCCGATCTTGTGCTGGTGACCGGAGGTCTCGGGCCGACCCGCGACGACCGGACAAAAAAAGCGGTTATGCGTCTTCTGCAAAGGTCTGTCGTGGAGAATGAAGAGGCTTTTCATATGCTTGCGTCATGGTTTACGGTACGAGGTCGTACGCTGCCCGATAACCTTCGGGATCAGGCAACGATTATCGAGGGTTCCGTGCTTGTTCCGAACAGTGTCGGTACGGCAGCCGGCATGATCATTTCCTGTGGCGAACGTTTTGGGAACCGTTGTCTGGTGCTGATGCCGGGAGTTCCTGCCGAAATGCAGGAGATGATGCGTAAAACGGTTATCCCGTTTTTTGCCGGGCAGAGTACCACTGCTATTCTGCATACTCCGGTGAAAACGGTCGGAATCGGTGAATCCGCACTTGCGGATCTTATCGCTGCGGAGGAAGACGCCTTGCCGGAGGGCACAACGCTTGCTTACCTGCCCCATACGGCAGGGGTCGATCTTGTGGTCAGTACCGTGGGAAGTATAACCGAAGCCGTAGAGAGGGATAATCGCCGGGTGGTCGATGCCATTCTTTCGAGAGCCGGCCGGTTTATATACGCAACAGGGGATACTACTCTCGAAGAGACGGTTGGCCGTCTGCTTGCCGAAAACAGCCTTTCCATCGCGGTTGCGGAGTCCTGCACCGGAGGGCTGCTTGCAAGCCGTCTGACCGACGTGCCGGGTTCGTCCGCATATTTTCAGCAGGGGGTAGTCTCGTACAGCAACGATGCAAAGGTAGAGTTGCTGGGAGTCAACCGCATGACGCTCGAGGCTTTTGGAGCCGTCAGTGAACCGGTGGCCAAAGAGATGGCTCGTGGCGCTCTCGAACGCAGCGGTGCAGATATCGCCGTATCGACTACCGGTATTGCCGGGCCCTCCGGCGGTTCCGAAGATAAGCCGGTCGGTACGCTCTGTATCGGCATTGCCGGAAAAAAGAGTGACGGGAGCATCGCGTTCCGTACGGGAACATTCCGTATGGCCGGAACGAGGACGCAGAATAAACAGCGCTTTTCCGAGGCGGCGTTACGGGAGGCGTGGACATATCTTCAGGAAGTGGTTGGACCGGTTCGTGTGACCGGTTGAAGGTTTTTTTCAATTGCGGGTAACAGGGCTGCCTGTTTTTCAGCACAGATAAAGGTTCCTACAGGGTTCTAATGGCAAAAATCTCAAGATTACCGGATACGGTTGCCAATAAAATATCGGCTGGCGAAGTGGTTCAGCGGCCTGCATCGGTGGTCAAGGAGCTGCTTGAAAATGCCATTGACGCAGGAGCATCCAGAATAACCGTCATGATAAAGGATGCAGGCAAGGAGCTGATCAGGATTATCGATAACGGCACGGGTATGAATCGTGAGGATGCCCTGCTTTGTGTAGAGCGGTTTGCCACGAGCAAGATTTCAGGTGTTGACGATCTCGATACACTGATGAGTCTGGGGTTCAGGGGGGAGGCGCTTGCGAGTATCTCCTCGGTATCGCATTTCGAGCTGAAAACCCGGCAGGCTTCCTCGTCGTTTGCCCTGAAGTTTCGTTACGAGGGAGGAGTGCTTGCGGAGGAGAGCGAGGTGTCCGGGGAGGAGGGTACCTCGATCAGCGTGAGGAACCTGTTCTACAATGTGCCTGCCCGTCGCAAATTCCTGAAATCAAATGCTACGGAGTTCCGTCACATTTTTGAATCTGTCAGATCGCTCGCGCTTGCCTATGCCGATATTGAGTGGCGGATGTATAATGATGACGAAGAGCTGTTCCATTTCAGGAATCCGGATATTCGCGAGCGGTTGAACTACTATTACGGGAGCGATTTTTCCGAAGGTCTCATTTCCATTACCGAGGAAAACGATTATCTCTCGATTCACGGGTTTATCGGGAAGCCGGGTATGCTGAAGCGGCACAAGGCGGATCAGTTGTTCTATATCAACCGGAGAATTATTCAGAACCGGATGCTCTCGCAAGCTCTGCAACAGGCATACGGCGAACTGCTTGAAGATCGTCAGGCCCCTTTTGCAATGCTCTTTCTCGGTATCGATCCCTCTCGTGTTGACGTCAACGTGCATCCGGCAAAGCTCGAAGTCAAGTTCGAAGACGAGCGCAGTGTACGCAACATGTTTTATCCTGTCGTCAAACGGGCTGTGCAGCTTCACGATTTTTCTCCCGATGCATCGTTTGTTCCCGATCAGGGAGTGCGGGGAGAGAGTATTCAGCCGGAAGATGAGGCGCTCAATCGCCGCCTCATGTACCATGAGCGTTCAGGGCGTATGGCCACGACTGCGGAACTCTATACCGATTACCGTCAGCACTCGCTGCCGTCGTCGTCAGGAAAAGAGCACGCCCCGGCGGCCCGGCAGGGGGAGTTCTTTCCTGCGCATGAGCCTCTGGAAAGCTGGAAAAAAGAGGGCGTGGAGCCTGAGGGCGACGAAGTGTTCACGACAATGCTTCAATCCAGGTTTCATGACGACGAAAGCGCAGGCCGGGGGGGGGGCGAACCGAAAATCTGGCAGCTTCATAACAAGTATATCATCTGCCAGATCAAGAACGGCATGATGATTATCGATCAGCATGTGGCGCATGAACGGGTTCTCTACGAACGGGCGCTGGACGTCATGAACCAGAATGTGCCGAATTCCCAGCAACTGCTTTTTCCGCAGAAGATCGAGATGCGACAGTGGGAGTATGAGGTGTTCGAGGAGATTCGTGACGATCTCTATCGCCTTGGCTTCAATCTTCGGGATTTCGGTTCGAAAACCGTTATGATAGAAGGGATTCCGCAGGATGTCAGATCGGGAACCGAGGTAACCATACTGCAGGATATGATTGCCGGTTATCAGGAAAACGCATCGAAGCTCAAGCTTGAAAAACGGGACAACCTGGCAAAGTCCTATTCGTGCCGGAACGCAATCATGGCCGGTCAGAAACTCAGTCTCGAAGAGATGCGTTCACTCATCGACAACCTTTTTGCCACTCGGGTTCCCTATTCATGTCCGCATGGCAGGCCGGTCATCATCAAGCTTATGCTCGATCAGCTCGACCGGATGTTCGGTCGGACGTAAAGACGCGGTTGCATGTTTCTCTGAAAAAAACTACATTTGAGCCCATACCCTTGTAGCTCAGTGGATAGAGCAACAGTTTCCTAAACTGTGGGTCGGCAGTTCGAGTCTGCCCAAGGGTACACGTTTACTGACAAAGCGATAGAGAAAACAGGGTTCCCCCCTGTTTTTTCTATTTGCGCTCAAAAAAACCTCCGTATCTGACCGGAGGTTCGCAAGGTAAAACAGATCCTTCAGGCTCACCGGCAGTTTTCGTTTTTCTGGCCCATACCCATTCCCATGCCGCTGTTGAGATTGTACAGATCCCAGACCCAGCCGGCAACAGCATTAAGCTCCGCATCGCCGAGAGCCATTGGCGGCATCAGCCCGAACCTGCTGATAGCTTCCGGATCGACTTTCGATTTATCTTTTGCAGGCGATTTCATGAATGCTGCCATATGTTTCACTCCTTCCGCTTTGTCGGGGAACTGCCGATGATAGACTGCTGCGATGGGCATGATAGGCGGGGCGCTTTTCGGAGGAGGATTGACCGAGTGGCAGACGCTGCAGCTTCTCTCGAAAATCGCTTTTCCCTCGGCAGCCGTCGTGGCGCCCTCTGCCGCATGAGCGGAAAATAGAAGAACGGTCAGGGCGATCAATGTTCGTTTCATTACGATAACGTTGTTATAATTCAAATTACAGATATTCGGGGTGAGTGGTTAGAAGTGGAAAGTAAAGAAAAAATTACGATACATAAGAATTTTCAGCCCTGCCGATGTCATCTGTATATTATTTGGTATCTTCTTATTTACATGATGGTTATCTCTTTTTTCCAATATCTTGAAGCATGAAGCTCATCAGAAATATTATTGGCATCCTGCTGCTGCTGACAGTGTTCGACATCGCCCGTTACCTCGTTTATCCCGATGTTGGACGTCTTGTGACGGAAAACCCTTCTGTTACCGCATTCATGGAGTACCGTGAAGACCAGTGGAGAAGTGAGGGGCTCGACGACAGGAAAATCAACCAGCGGTGGGTCCCGCTTGACCGGGTATCGCCAAATCTGGTAAAGGCCGTACTGATCTCCGAGGATAACAAATTCTGGGAGCATAAGGGGTTCGATTATGAAGCCATTGAAAAGGCGATAGAAAAAAATATCGAGGCAAAGAAATTCGAGTCGGGAGCGAGCACCATCAGCCAGCAGCTGGCCAAAAATCTTTTCCTTTCGCCTTCGAAGAATCCAGTCCGTAAAATCAAGGAGGCGATCCTGACCTGGAGGATCGAAAAGAGCCTCACGAAACGCAGGATTCTTGAATTGTATGTGAATGTAGCGGAATGGGGGGACGGCATATTCGGTATCGAAGCTGCAGCCCGCCACTATTACGGCGTAAGCGCTTCCGGGTTATCCGCCCGGCAGGCGGCCCGTCTTGCCGCAGTGCTGCCGAATCCGCTGAAATTTTCGCCGGTCAACCCTTCGAGCTATGTCCGAAACCGGGCAAAGCGGATCTATGCAATCATGAGAAGGAGGGGCGTCGTGCTTCCGGATTATAAGGAGGTTATGACTCCTCCTTCCGATACTGCCCCAGTTGATACCGTTGTCGTGGGCGTTCCCGATTATCTGCTTGAGGGTGCGGCTTCGGGCGACAGTACCGATACCGGTTCTTCGGAGGAGGCTGAGCGCCCGTTCGTGAACGGGAACCCCGCCGAACCTGCCGAAAGCAGTGGCCCTGTGCCCGGAGATGGTTCGTCAAACCCCTGAAACCCAAGGTTATCCCTATCTGAACAAAAAAAGGAGACTAACGAATGGCTTTACAGCTTGGAGAGGCAATGGGTATAGTTATGCGGACAAACGCATATCTGTTCTATCGCGCTATGGTTTACGGCGTTCTTGTCGCCGGCGTTGCAGTTTTTCTCGGCTTTCTTGCCCTTATAGGCAGCGTGTTCGGCGGCGGCGCGGCGGCTGTGCTGTTTTTTCTTGCGCTCTTTGCGGGCGGATTCGGGTTCAAGTTATTACGGGAGTACGTCCTATATCTGCTTCAGGCCGGACATATCGCCCTGATTACCGAGATCGTTGAAAATGGCTCGCTTCCAGCGGGTATTTCCCAGACCGCATGGGCAAAGGAGAAGGTAATGAGCTATTTCAGGGAGGTCAGTGTTCTTGCCCTTGTCGATCAGCTGATAAAAGGGGTGCTCACCTCACTCAACCGTACCCTTTTCAACGTTATGCAGGCGGTACCCATACCGGCGCTTGAAGGTCTCGCTTCGATTGTCCAGCGGATTGTAACCTTCAGCCTCACCTATATCGATGAATCGGTGATTGCCTATACCTTCCGCACTAAAAACGCCAATGTGTTCGATGCCGCAAAATCAGGAATTCTCATCTACTGCCAGTCATGGAAACCGCTCCTTAAGAATGCCGTGGCCCTGACATTACTGAGCTATGTTTTTGTTGTGGTTACGACGATAGTTTTCATGGTTCCTTTTGGTGCGGTCGCGCTGTTTCTTCCTCCATCCTGGGCATTCGCGAAGTTCGCCCTTTTTGTTCTGGCTCTTTTTCTCGGCATATCGGCAAAATGGATTCTGTTCGATCCCGTTGCCTGTACCTCCACCCTGCTGACCTTCCTGAAAGAGGCTGAATCCACAGTTCCCGATCCGGCATGGGAATCAAGAATCGAGGCTGTCAGCGACCAGTTTCGTACGTTGAAAGCCAAAGCTGCGGAGATGGGGCAGGGACGGGTGAACGCAGTTCAGCCCTGAGCGTTCCTTTGGGACGCTCGCTTGTTGCGGCAGCCGATTGTCTTTTCCTGAAATAATTATATATTATCTGCGCACACACTTAATCAAAAAAGCTCGCGTGACCGATATCGGCAGGACAGCCAGGGTATTCAAGGTGCTTTCGGTTGAAACCAGGGTGCAGATGATCGAATTGCTGAAGAGCCGTTCGCTTTGCGTCAACGCTCTGGCAAAATCTCTCGGCATAACCTCTGCAGCGGTGTCGCAGCATCTGCGTATTCTTCGGGATGCCGATCTGGTGTTGGCGGATAAGAAAGGCTATTTCGTGCACTACCGGGTGAATGCGGAAGCGCTTGCCCGATTGAAGCAGGATGCCGATCGCCTGCTTCAGTATGAAGAGACCTGATTTTTTTGAGAAGTGAGAAAAGTAACTGTGTAAAAACTTGTAAACTATTGATCACTATGTTTATGACCCGGGAGCAAACCAGCTGCGAAAAAACCTGAAGTACTGAAAGGAAAACCTGAAGAGTGTACGCCGGAGCAGATCCATGAATGCCATGGTGCTGCAGAAGAGCACTCCTGCCAGACTCCTTCACAACCTGTCGAAAAGAAAAAATGCTGCTGCAGGTCTTAACGTTTCGCCATCCGGAGCATTCATTGCATTAAGCTCCGATGATGAACATCATGACAGGTGCGGCGATCAGGGCGAGGGGGCTGGAGAAACGGTTCGGTGATGTCCGGGCTGTTCAGGGCATCGACATCGAGGTTGTCGCCGGCGAGCTGTTCGGCTTTCTCGGTCCGAACGGCGCGGGGAAAACAACTGCAATGACCATGCTCACCGGTCTTTCACGGCCCGATGCCGGTTCGATAGAGATCGGGGGTATCGACTGCAGCAAAAAATCCGAAGGCGGCCCAGCATCTGATAGGGGTTGTACCTGATGAAAGTAATCTCTACCCTGAATTGAACGGATTCGAGAATCTCTGCTTTTCCGGCGCGTTGTACGGCATGCGCCGTGACGAGCGGCGCCGGAAGGCTTCGGAACTTCTTGAACTGTTCGGTCTCGGCGCTGCCGCATCGAGGAAGTTTTCAGGCTATTCAAAAGGGATGAAGCGCAGGCTGGTCATTGCGGCAGCGATCATGCACAATCCTCCGCTGCTGTTTCTCGATGAACCGACATCGGGGATCGATGTAGAAAGCTCCCGTATGATACGCTCATTGCTTTCCGATCTTCACCGGAATGGGGTTACCATATTCATGACAACTCATTTCATCGATGAGGCCGAGCGCTTGTGCGACCGAATTGCATTTATCGTCAACGGTTTAATCGTCCGAACCGATACGGTTGAACGTCTTCTGCAGCCGGTTCACGGCCGTTACGCGCTGAACGTTTCGTTTTCCGACGCAGCGAAGGTTCCGCTCATGGATCTCGAACGCGCATTTCCCCTGCTTGAGTTTCATATGCTTCCGGGCGGCGAACTGAGGGTTGAGTCCGGTGAGGCTTTGAAAACCGGGGCACTGGTGAGGTTTCTTGAAGAGGCCGGAGCAGAAGTGACTGAAGCGAAGAAAAGGGTTCTTTCGCTTGAAGATGTTTTCGTCGAGATAACGGGCATCGGAGCCGGACACATGCAGAAGGAAAAAGAAGGGAGGGGAAGGCGCTGAAAACCTGGATAGCTTTCTGGAGCATTGTCCGCAAGGACATGCAGGCATACTACCTCAAACCGCCGAATGTGAGCTGGGGTCTGCTTTTTCCCCTCGCCTGGACAGGCATGTTTCTTATCCGTTCAGGTCAGGATTCGCATTCGCTTCTTTCCGTGCTTCCCGGCATGATCGCCCTGTCGGTGCTGTTCGGCACCAGTTCGATGCTTGCCGTCGCCGTTACCTTCGAGAAAAAGGCAAAGGCCTTCGAGCGTTTGCTGCTCTCGCCGATACCGCTCTATCTTCTCATGCTGGCCAAAACTTCGGGAGCGGTTTTATTCGGTATGTTCAACGCGCTTGTCCCGGTATTGCTCGGATTCTGGTTCGCCGATCTTTCCGGCGCCGACTGGGGCATGGCGGTGCCGGCTGTGCTGCTTATTGCCGTGGTTTCGACTTTTCTCAGCCTGCTGCTCGCCATTCTTGCCACCGAGGTGTTCGAGGTTCAGACCCTTTCGAATTTCGTGCGGTTTCCCATGATATTTCTTTGTGGACTTTTTTTCCCGTCAGTGCTCTCCCTCTGTTCCTGCAGCCGATATCGTTTCTGCTTCCGCTTACCTATGGGGTCGATATTCTGCACCATGCCATCGGCGGCGAACAGCTTCTGCCTCCAGCGGTCGATTTTTCGGTGCTTGCAGGTTTCTGCCTTCTGCTTTTCATGCTGAGTCTCCGCAGTATCAACAAGCACTGGATAGGGTAGTGGCACCGGTCTCCCGGTGAACTTTCAGCAGGAAAGAACGGTAGAGAAAATAAGTTCTCGCCCGTTCATACCCGGTCGCTCACCAGAATGATGTCCATTATGGCACACTCTTTTCCAAACAGTCGCTCTTTCGCCTCGGCAGCAGTGCTTTTTTTTGTGTTTTATGTTCGTG
>FUWD013230979.1_pt1 | contig 19943 bp, 26 predicted proteins | sample 1063281 | NCBI WGS metagenome assembly FUWD01 (sample SAMEA79048168, study PRJEB19326) | metagenome | biome: marine | reverse complement strand
GGCTATCGGCTCAGATTCTGACTGGACTGGCTAAGCGGACCCAAAAACATTAGAACGAGGGCCAAGGAGCTGCGAGCAGACCAGAGCCAATCCCAATTAGTGCTTGCTTCATCTCACCCGCCTAAGCTTTACCCATGAAGTTTAGATTGTTCGCAGCCTCCATATTGGCATTAGTCGCCTCAGTTGCATTGACAGCACTTCCGGCAACCTCCCACGAACAGCTTGTAGATCAAGAGCCCAAGTCCGGACAGGTTCTCGAAGCTGGCATCGCTGAAGTAAGCCTGTCCTTCAGCGATGACCTCATATCCCTAGATAACTCAGCAGGCTCCGAAATAGTAATTCTTGATTCGAATCAGAATCCAGTAAATAACGGCTGCGCGGTAGTTGACGCACGCACCGCGATTGCCCGAGCCGACATTGATACTCCTGGAACTTACCAAGTCGGCTGGCGAGTAGTCTCCGGGGACGGGCATCCAATTTCCGGAAGCTTTAGCTTCGTGGTTGAAAATAATTCCGGCTACATCGCGGACCCGGACTATCTATTTACCGAGTGCGCCAACCCATACGATCCAGAATCTCTGGCGGTTGAGTCTCAGACTCCTGAGTATCTGTATTGGTTGCTCTGGGCCTCACTACCACTAGTGGCAGTCGGATTATTTCTGTTGCTGAGGTCTAAAAACAAAAGTTCTGGCGATAACCGCAAAGACCCAGAACAGAAGACCGAAAACTAGTACTTCAATGGGCATATCAAAACGATTGCCCATTGGTGCAAACGCCAATGAGTATGCAACATCAAGAGCCTGCGCATACATGAATGCAGCAACGCCAGCAACCACCATCAGCTTCACCGGAACGACGCTGCCGGAGATTCTAGAACCACTCCAAATAGTGAGCCCGGAAAGCCCAAGCGCAAGTGCTGTCCCGGCGAAAATTAGTGGGTAAGTAGTCTGGTAAAAAAAGTTACTCGCCAGCATGGCCAGCAACAACGAAAGCCAAAATAGTGAGCCCTTTAGGGCCTTTGACAAATTCAAGCTGTACCTAAATAACTCGGCAGAACTTGTTGAGAGGCTCTACTTGGCCGGCGACAACTATTTGATCGCCTAACTCCAGAACTGTTTCGGGGAATGCTGGAGAATATTTCCCATCGCCCTTTGTAACCGCAACCACTGTCACTTCGTAGTTGGTTCTAATTTTCAGCTCCGCCAGGTTTTTGTTGTGAAATGACTCCGGGACTATGGCTTTTATCATCACAAAATCGTTGTCGATTGGAACATAGTCAAGGGACTCTCCAGAAACCATGTGTGCAACTCGCTTACCCATCTCAAACTCTGGGAAGACGACGTGGTGAGCACCCAGTTGCTCCAAGATGCGACCGTGAGATTTTGAGTTGGCTTTTGCCCAGACGTTTGGAACACCCAGTTGCAACAGCAGCGAGGTGGTCAAAATGCTGGCCTCGATATCTGCTCCGATTGCCACGACGGCAGCATCAAACTCCTGAATGCCAAGTTCAGACAATACGGCCTCGTCGGTGCAGTCAGCCTTGACGGTGTGAGTAAGTTCTTGCGCCATTTGTTGAACCAGCTTCTCGTCAGTATCAACACCGAGAACCTCGTGTCCGGTTCGAACTAGCTCTCGTGCCAACGAAGACCCGAATCGACCAAGGCCAATAACGATGACGTTTGTGTGCAGAATTCGTCGCTTTGCTTTCTCTTTAGCCAATTAGGGGCCTTTCCTTTGGTAATTCATAGTGCCTCTTTGTGATTCGAAGAGCAAGTGCGGACGCAACAACAACGGGTCCCAACCGACCAATAAACATCAAAAATGCGAGCCAAAATTGGTGAAAAGCCGGCAATTCAGCGGTGATGCCGGTTGAAAGCCCTACCGTCGCGGCAGCTGACACCACATCGAAAAGTATCTCGTCGAGTGAGAAATCCGTCGTCGCGGCAAAGAGTAAGGTCGTGCCCAAAATTGCTGTCGTGCTCAGTGCCACCAAAGTGAGAGCTTGACGCTGAATCGAGCGGGGAAGCCTGCGGTTTCCAACGTTCACCGCAGTCTCACCACGAATTTCGGTGTAAACAATAAAGATCAAAACGGCGATCGTGGTCACCTTGAGGCCTCCGGCGGTAGATGCTGAACCACCACCGATAACCATCAGTAGATCTATGCCCAGCCAAGTGGCAGGATCCATCAGGGTAATGTCTATCGAGTTGAAGCCCCCGGAGCGCGGCATAACAGCCGAGAAGAAAGTGTTGACCAGCTTGTCCCAGGTGTTGAGCCCGCCGAGGGTTCCAGGGTTATTCCACTCAAGTAGTCCGATGAATATTGCCCCTAAGCCGATCAAGCAAATGGTCATCCAGAGAGTAAGCCTGGTGTGGAGGCTAAAGCGCTTTGCCTTTCCGCCCGGCTGCAATCGCAAGCGCCACAGTCTCTCGTGAAGCTCAATTAGAACCGGGAACCCAAGTCCTCCAACAATCACAGCCAACATCACCGGGGCGATGAAGAACATGTCCTGACTAAAGCCCATCATGCTGTCGGTGTAAAGCGAAAAACCGCCGTTATTGAAAGCTGAGATTGCGTGAAAAGTACCGTGCCAAATTGAGCGAAGAACTTCCTCGCCGTAGCTGAAGTGCAATCGAATGCTTAGGTAAGTAGCCAGGACTAGCTCAAAACCAAAATAAACCAACAGAATTCGGCCGAGCAACTTAGAAACGTTGTCTGCGCCAACAATCTTGGCCTCAGACAAAGTATTAATTCGATCTCTCAGGCTGATTCGCCCGGAAATTAGCAAACCAAGCAAAGTCGCAAAGGCGACGATTCCAAGACCGCCAAGTTGAATCAAAATCAAAATCACGAACTGCCCAAAACCGGACCAATGAGTTGCGGTGTCTACAACGGTCAAACCGGTGATACAGACAGCCGAAACGGCAGTGAAAAATGCGGTGACTAGAGTCGTGTTATTGCCGGCCGATGTTGACATCGGGAGCAAAAGCAACAGGGTGCCAGCAATTGCCGCCGCACCGAACGCAATAACTACGATCTGTGTTGGGTGCATGGATCGCTTGCGACCTAATTGGTTCACGCTTTTAGCCTACGCCTCCTGTAGTAAAACCAATACAACCCCAAAACATTACACCGCATTAGGCTTAATCCATGGGTGCAAGCAAACAAGTTCTTATCTTTGACGGAGACTGCTCTTTCTGCAGCTCCAGTGCCAGGCTGCTTCGCAAGATGACCCGACACAAGATTCCGATTGAGCCGTACCAAAAATTAGATCTGGAATCGCTTGGACTCACCTCTGAGCTCACCTCAAAGGCGGTCTACTTTGTTTCTGGGACAACGAGATACGTTGCGGCGGCAGCTATTGCCCAAGCACTAATCGAATCGAAAACTATTTGGGCTCTGGCTGGCTGGTTCCTAAAGCTCCCGGTTATAAGAAACATCGCAAAGCCCATTTACTTCTTGGTTGCGGCCAACCGGCATCGCCTACCGGGCGGCACGCCGGAGTGCCAGCTGACGCAAGACTAAGAAGCGAAACCTCAAGCCACAAACCTAGTTAGAGTGAAGAATTATGTGGATATCTATTCCGGCGAGGATCAATTGACAACAATCACACTGCGCACCCCCTACCTGTTATTCATTGGCAGCGAAACCGAGCCAATCTATGCCAAAACCGCTGCAGGGCTTGCAAAGTGGCGGCCAGAAAACTGCATGGGCCAACTGAGCCTTCCGGGCGGCACGATTGAGTTAGGCCTTGCCAAGCACAGCGTGGCAAGTGCCGCCGAAGCCGGAGCTAAATCACTGGTTATTGGAACATCGGCTGTGGGCGGTGCAATTCCAGAGGCTTGGATGCCGACCCTAGTTGCCGCCATAAAGGCGGGAATGGACATCGTCGCAGGAGTTCACACAAAGTTAAATGACATTTCAGCGCTGGTTTCGGTAGCTAACGAGTCTGGAGTGAAGCTGGTCGATATTCGGGTGCCGCCAAAGGACATCCCGGTTGGAACCGGTAAAAAACGAACTGGAAAAAGACTTTTGACAGTGGGAACCGATTGTGCACTGGGCAAAAAATACACCGCTTTAGCAATCGCCAACAGACTGCAAGAACGAGGCGTGGATGCCGACTTCCGTGCCTCAGGCCAAACCGGCATCATGATTGCCGGAAGCGGTATCCCTGTTGATGCCGTTGTTGCCGATTTTCTTTCGGGCGCGGCAGAAATGATTTCTCCTAACAATCACCCAGATCACTGGGACATAATCGAGGGTCAGGGAAGCTTGTTTCACCCGGGCTACTCATCAGTGAGCACAGGACTACTGGTGGGCTCTCAACCAGATGCCTTTGTGGTCTGCACCGAAGCACTTCGCACCCATATCAAGGGCTGGCCAGAGTTTGAACTGCCGAGCATTCAGGCGGTCATCAATCGGACCATTGAAATTGCAAAAAGTGTTAACCCCGAAATTAGATGCGTTGGAATAAGCGTTAACACCAGCACGCTGCCGGATCATGAGCGTGCCACCTACCTTGCTAACTTGAGCGCACTCTATGACCTGCCCGCCATGGACCCACTGGTCAGTGGACTCGACGATGTAATCGATAACCTTTTGGGTCAAAAATGAAGATGACGATTGAGCGCAAGGATTTCGCCTTGCACTCCCCCTTTGTTATCACCGGCTATACCTTTCTGGAACTAAATGCGGTTTGGGTGACTCTTGAAAAAGACGCCTTTACTGGCAGGGGCGAAGGCGTTGGTGCTTATTACTTGGGCGATGACCAAGCCAAGATGCTTCGAGACCTCGAAGAAATAAAACCGCGGGTCGAGCAAGGCGCTACACGTCAAGACATTAACGAAATCATGCCGCTCAATGGCGCTCGCAACGCGCTTGACTCTGCAATGTGGGATTTGGAATGCAAGATTAGAGATGCCAGCATCTGGGAGCTGGTTGGGCTCAAACCTAAACAGCTGAATACCGTTGCGACGATAGGCATCGGCACACAAGAGCAGATGGCCATAAGGGCAAAAGACCTAAGTGATTTTTCAAACTTAAAAATTAAGCTCGATGATCACGAGCCGGTCGAAAAACTAACCGCGATAAGGGCAGCAAGACCGGATGCAAACCTGGTTGTCGATGTGAATCAAGGCTGGCAATTTGAACAGCTAACGAAGTTCATTCCAGCCCTTAGTGATTTAGGCATAAAAATGATCGAGCAACCGCTGGCTCGAGGCCACGACTCTGAACTTGACGGCTTTTGTTTCTCCAATACCTTTGGGTGGGGACGAGAGCGTTCTAGACCTCAGTGAATACGATGCCAACTCAAAGAACTTCCAGGTGATAAACATAAAGCTGGATAAATGCGGTGGCCTGACCGAGGCCTTGCAGATCGTTGAGGTTGCCCAAAAAGACGGTAAGTCAATAATGGTTGGAAATATGACCGGCACCTCGCTGTCGATGGCCCCGGCCTATGTCATCGGTCAGCATTCTGAGTTTGTAGATATCGATGGACCGCTTTTGATCGCTCAAGACATTCCAAACGGCCTGAACTACCTTCCCGGTGGAAAAGTAGAAGTGTTTAGCCCAACGCTTTGGGGCTAACGCTAAATACTGACCTAATAGCCCAGCTCAGCGTCGACAACGCCCACTAACGGCGTGCCTGCAAGCCAGGCTGCCACGTTCACCCGAAGACGATCTGAAAATAACCTCGTAACTATTTCCTTAGTGTCTGCGGTGTGGGGAGTGATGAGTAAATTATCCAGCTGCCACATTTCATGATCTGCTGGCAAAGGCTCTGGGTAAGTAACATCGGTTGCTGCTGCCGCAATGCTGCCTGATTTCAAGGCGCGAACCAAGTCCTCTTGGTTCACAACTTCTCCTCTTGCGATATTCACTAGATAAGAATCGGTGCGCATTAGCCCAAAGGCTCGAGCATCAAACAAGAACCTCGTGGTCTCTGTCAATGCGCAGGCCAGAATCACAAACTTTGCTTTGGCTAGCTCCTTGTCAAAGTCGTCAAATGAAACAACCCGGCCCGCGAAACCCTCAAGAAAAGGCTCGTTGGGTCTGTTTCTAACAACGCTGACCCTTGAGCGAAAAGGAGTGAGCAGAGACGCAAGCTCCTCGGCATGCCGCCGCCGCCATAATCAAAACACCCTGATCGTAGAGAGAGTCGGCAAACTGCCTGCCCCACTCTTGGTCCTTACTCGCTCCGGAATGATTCTTGCCAAAGCCAAGCAAAGAGCGAGGGCATGCTCAGCTACCGGTTCAGAGTAAGAACGCTTGGCACTTGTAAAAATAATTGGACTCTTCAAAATCTCACCAAAAGCATCAACCCCAGCGAATGGCAGCTGCACCCACTCAAGCTGCGGGTTGGCATTAAGCACCTCCTGCAAAGCCTCAGGAGAGGAGTAATCGGTCCAGACAAGGGCTTTTGTGGAAGGAGCTACTGAAGTCACCTGACCGCCGGCATCGGTGATCGCCTCTACATATTCTGGAAACTGCTTGGGCTCCAGTGCGACGAGATTGTTCTTCAAGTTCTTCCAATCGATAAATGGGCAGCTGCACTAGGTGAAACTCCAGCTAAATTGCTACTGCCCGTTTTTTGCAATTGTATCTGCCAGCAAGTCAAAGCCCGCCCGTGCTAATGGCAAGAAGTAGGCTGGGGGCATGACTGATAAACAGAACCCAAAAGAACCCAGGGATTCCAGCCAGCTTGAAAAAATGTGGAAACGAATTGGTCTAGCGCTCTTCGTGCTGGCAATCGTGTTGGTAGCAGGTCCTCAGATTATTGATTTAGTGAATCCAACCTTTAGATAGGCAATAACCTAAAGCCATGAAATGCAAAAACTGCCAGAGTGATATTTCCGAGTCCGATTTCAACTGCCCAAGCTGCGGCAGAACAACCGCACAGTCAAGGGAAGATCTTCAGAAGATAGACCCTCAGTCAACCAGGGTAATTGCATGGCTCTTGCTGGCTCTCGGTGTCGCTGGAGTAGTTTTCGTAATTGCCAACAGCGCCACCGACTGGTACTCGCCTCTAAACTTCATCCCGCCGGCTATGGTCCTAATCGCCGGCGGCTTGGCTCTCATGAGCGCATTGCGCGCGAAATAAGAACTTAGATCAGAGCCTTATAAGCCGCGCCAAAGATCGCAAGATCCTGCCAAGGCATTCCGGAAGACTTGTAAATTCTTGAGGTCTGGCTATCTATCTTGTAGTCAGAGGTAAACAGCTGTTTTACCTCCACTAAATCTTTCACGGCAAGGAAGCCTTCGTTGATTGCCATGATGACATCACCTGCTTCTCTCAGCGCAGCTGATTGATCTTCGATGAACACCGTTCCGATACCCATGAGATTTCCGGGCAGTTCTCTAGCGTTTGGTTCGTGCGAACCAACAGCCGCAACAATTACGGTCTTCTGAACTTGCTCTAGAGCGAATAGGGGCTCTCGGGCAGTGGTTGCAGTAATAACTAGGTCAGCCTCGGCAAGGTCCTTAGTTGAACCTGCAGCCGCCTCAATACCATGGGACCTGAGGTCAACAATCAGCTTCTCAACCCCTGCGGTGTTTCTGGCCAAGATTCGAATTGAATCTGGCGTCGACACGGCTGAAATTGCGAGAATGTGGGCGAGGGCTTGAGGCCCAGAGCCAAAGACAACCAGCTTTGGGCCCTCTGGCAAATCTAACTTTTGCACCATGGCCGCCGTTACGCAGGAAGTCCGAAGCAGCGTCAAAGCAGCGCCATCGCACTGAGCCAGCGGAGTGAGAGTTTTGGCATCAAAGAGCGTGTAGATGCCTTGGATTCTTGGGATGTTTTTAGCCGGGTTCTTGGGTGCGACGGTGACGAACTTCAGCCCTACAAACTCAGCATTCTCGCTAGGCATCACAAGCCCTTGGCCAGAGGCAAATTCGACAAATGAGCGGGATTTGTCGGTTGCAGGGTCAAACCCATCGGTCAAGGATTGGCTTATTGCTTCAATTGACTTGCGATAACCAAACTTTATAAATAACTCTTGGTCACTTATCCACTTTGCCGGGCTTAGAGCGCTCATCGAAGTGAGAACCCTTCGTCCAATTCATCGTTTTCGAACAGCAAAAACTCTGAATTGGCAACATGAAAAGCGTTTCCGGTAATCACCGGGATTACCCCAGATCTTTGGCCGTGGGTTTGGGACTCTTCAATTTGACCTAAGAACCTAGTCCCGATGATTGAGTCGTGAATCAGAGTCATTGATTTAGTTAGCCTGCCGGAATGAGCCAGCTGGGCAATTCTTGCTGCAGTTCCAGAACCGCAAGGAGACCTGTCGACCCGGCCGTCGGCATAGATAGTTACATTTCGTTGATGCAGTTCGGTCTCAGTTGAATTGATGTCATCAAAAATAATGGTTCCGTAGATGCCGTTTAGGCGCTCATCGGCCTGCGAATTAGATTCTGGAGTCTCATTTAACTTCCATTTGATCTGCCTGCCGATGCGAATTAGCTCATCTAGATGCTTCGGCTCTACCGATAGGCCTAACTTGCTGGCCTCAATACTTGCGTAGTTGGCACCCCCGTAACCAATGTCCACCAAGACAGTCCTGCCGTCATCCAGAGCTACTGGCACTGTCTCGGCGATTGCATGGGAAAACACGTTCCTAAAGGAAATCTTCGTTGTAATACCGTTTTCTTGGGTGACCAGGGCCTGCACTCTGCCGGATGGGACATCGATTGTGACTGCTGTTTCACCATTTGGTTCTGCAGCAACCAACCCGGTGTCTACGGCCCAGGCGCCCAGAGCAATGGTGCCGTGCCCACAAGCAGTTGAATAACCATCGCCGTGCCAAAACAGCACACCGAAGTCAGCACCATCATCATTTGGCTCAACGATAAACCCGCCATACATATCCGCATGACCCCGGGGTTCATTGACAAGTAGCTGTCTAATTTGTTCGAGTTCCTGGTTTGAGGAAGCCCCCGCTCGCTTGTCTAGAACTGTTGCTCCTGAAATGACAGGAAGCCCGACACTCACGATCCGAAATGGCTCGCCAGCGGTGTGATAATCCGCTGCGGTGATTTTGACTAAGGGCCTATTCATAACTCGAGTCTATTGGGGCAATTACTTGAGTAAGTTTTGCCTAGGGTTTGGGCTCTTGCAGAGCCACCCAGGAGAATCGAACTCCTGTCCCGCTCGTTACGAGAGAGTCAGACCCTTGAAAACACAGTGTTTTCCGAAGAGGATAGGTAAAGACCGTGTCCTGATGTGCCCCCAATCTGTCAGGTTGTGTCAGCCAAATTGCTTGAGTTTTTGCCTGAGTTGGTAAGGTCTAAAACAAGGAGGATGCCGATGTTATTGGAAACGCTTTTAGTGCTATTGGTATTGGGCGCGGTGGTCGCAACTGTGCTCAGTCTTTTTGTTGTGAGACCCAAAAAGCATCAACCGGAACATAGCAGCAAACCCGACGCCGACAATCCACAGTGGGACGACAAGTAGTTTTTGTGTTGTTAGCAGCACCTTGAGTCGGCTTGGTGCTAGAGGCACCGCGAAAAGTTAGTTATGAGGGAGACGAATAACCCTGAAAACACAACTTTTCCATGAACAGCACAGGTAAATACTGCGTCCTGATAAGTCACCGTGAGTCAGGCCGTGTCGGCTTGCTTGAGTTTTTGCTTAAGCTGCACATTTTCTCCTCAGCAGTTGAGGGGCGTGTGTCTCAGATCCGCTTAGATGTGCGAATCTAGTCAGAGCCACCCAGGAGAATCGAACTCCTGACCTGCTCGTTACGAGTGAGCTGCTCTACCAACTGAGCTAGGGTGGCGTATCGTTTCAAAAGTTTAGTCTGTAATTGCGCCCGCTCGCCTAAGCCTGGCAAGGGCTGCGTCTTCTATTGGAGACTCTGGCCCGATAGCGAACCGCATAAAGCTCAATAACGATGTAGTGACGGGCCTCAAGAACCAAAGTGGCAAAGGTTTAATACCAATCATCAACTGGTACTCCTTCGGCATCGAGGCGAGCGCCGACTGAAACAACAGCGCGTATACCGGCTTTGCAACAAGCGGTAGCGGTGCCTTTCTTATCCAGCTGATAACTGCTTTAGTGTCATCGGTCACGGTGAGCTTCGACTTGAAGCCTTCGAGGGTCTCCAAAAGCTCGGCTTCACTCATTGGAGCTGTTTTCAAGCCAAGTGGTTGAACCGATTTTGACCACAGTGCAACGTAGAATCTGCACCACCCGGGATTGGGGTCTTTGAATAGTTCTGGTGTGCCCTCAAAAATGAATCCATGAAAGCCACATGAACCCAAAGCAAGAGATCCTTGTCTGCTGCCTTGTAACCCTTGGTTTCGCCAGAGGAAGTCTGATACTCGCCGCTGACCGTCTTGTGCATGCGGTTTACCCTGCCGGCCTCACCATTGATTGCTTCGATCGAACCAAAGGTCGTAACCGTTAGCCACCTAATTGTTCCCGAGAGTCTGCCTAGTGGGTCTTGCTCATAGCGAGAGTGCTCTGACACCCCGGTAAGGGAACCCGGGTGAAGAGCCTGCATAAGTAGCGCTCTCACGCCGCCAACCAATGTTGAAAAATTTCCGTGTACTACCCAGGGTGCATCGGTAGGCAAATAAAAACCTGGCTCATTGCCCTTGGCGACAACTTCTAGCCACGGCGGAATCCCGTCGGGTGCACCAGACAGGAGTTTCCGGAATCTGCGCGACAGGCTCTCCTGCAGGGCATTATTTTTCAATGTGTTGCCTAACCTTATAGATACGATCAAAGGAACTAACCATGACAGAAGCCGAACTAATCCGCGAGTTCCAAAAAAACCGACTCCACATTATTTTGGCTCAGCTCGCGCCGACGGCTCTGCTGGCCTTTGCCGCCTTTGCTACGCCCACCATATCCGGATACGAAATGTTTTTGGTTCATGGATTTGCCCTAATTTTACTGGCCTCAGGGATACTCGGCGCTTTAGCCGAGTACTCAGCTGCGTCCCAGGCCCAGGCCGTCATTGATGACTTAGCTGCGCTACCAGGTCAGTCGGCTCTTCGATCACGGATAATCAGCTTTCGCCCATGGCTAGAGGTTGTGAAGTTCGTGACCCCTGCAATCTTTATCGTGATTTTTGCAGTACTGATGGCAGCTCTTTACCTGTAAAAAACCAGCTGGAAGGCCAGATAGACGGCTGGGGGCTTTCGACGCTCTACCTGCAGTAAAGAGAATCTTCTGAAATCGTTTTACCGGCAAGGTAGTCATCTACAACACTGCCGACGCAATCGCTGGAGCCATAAGCGGTGTGACCCTCACCTTCGAATGTAAGCAAGTAGGAGCCCTGCATGAGCGAACTCAAGGTAACGGCCTGCTCGTAGGGGGTAGCCGGGTCACCGGTCGTTCCTACGATAATCACTGGACTTCGGTAATTAGACGCTGTAATCAAGCTCTTGGTTCCCAACACCGTCTGCCCAGCCGTCGCAAGAACTCTCGCCGTAGGCAAAGTACTTTCCAAATACCTTGCTTGCAGCCGCTATTTCTTTTGTCAGATCAGCGGTTGGCAATGGGTAAGTAATTTCATCGGCACAAGCAATGGCATAGTTTGCCTCAACCAAGTTGGTTAGATAACCGCCTTCGGCATCGCGGTCGTTATAAAAATCTGCCAGTAGCAACAAGGTCGTGCCGTCGCCTGCAAGACCCTCTTCAAGCGCAATCGACAGATACTCCCAGCTGTCTTTCGAATAAAGAGTCACAATCATTCCTGCAATAGCTGCCGAAAGTGACAGGTCCCTATCAAAATCAGTTGGCATCGAACTATTTTCTAGCGAGCTCAAGAGCCCTGCAATAGTGTCCTTGGCCTCAGCCATGTCTTTCGGGAGTGGGCAGCTGACTCTGGTGAAGCAGTCGACCAGATAGGCGCTTAGCGCCTTATCAAAGCCTTTTATTTGCCCGAGTAAAGCCAGGTCAGGATCAATGGTTGGGTCAACTGCACCATCCAACACAAACAGGCCAACTTGATCTGGGAACAAAACGGCAAAGGTGGCTCCCAGCTCAGTGCCGTAGCTATAGCCAAGATAATTTAGCTTCTCGCCACCAAGAAGAATTCTCAGTAGCTCCATATCCTTGGCGGTCTGCTGAGTGTTGTAATAACCGGTGCTCATTTCCCCTTGGCAGCTCTGTGCAAAGCGATACGACAAGTCAGCCGAATACTGAATGTCCTCTTCGGTTCCAAATCGGTAGGGAGAGTTTCCATAGAGAAGCTGATCTTTGAGACCCAGGTTGCTGCACTCGACCGGTGAGGTCTTCCCAACCCCCCTTGGATCGAAGGCTATGACTTGAAAATTTGATCGCAGGTAATCACTCCCGAGGCTCTCATAAGAAGCCAGTAACCATTCGATCGAGCTGGACCCCGGTCCACCCGGGTTCACAAGTAGGGGTTCTAACGAAGAGGTCCCGGCTTTGCGCATAAGGGCGACTGCGATTAACAAGCCATCCGGCGTGCGCCAGTCAAGCGGTGCAGCAACAACCGCGCATTCAAAGCCGTCCTCGCAGTCTTCCCAAATGATTACCTGTTCATATAGGGACACGACTCCACTTTCGATTTCAGCAACCGGATTCGGAGCTGGAGAGGGAGTGCAGCCGGCAAGCAATAAAACGCCCGCGATGACAGCTGCTCTAAGCCGCAAGGTCGCGTCTCAGGATCATCAGCGTGCAAAGCGATTCGAGGACCAGCAAGTCCCTCACGTTTGAAGCCAACCGCTTTCTAGATTCGGTGATCGCGTCTAAAATAGCGATGCTTGCGGCCGCGTTTGTCCCCAGCTGCCTCAGCTGAAGGTCTTCGGTGAGCTCAGGATTAGTCATTTCGACATTCGCACCAAGTTGAAGGGCAAGCACGTCTCTAAAAAAGGACTCGGCGTCGGTGAAAATTCGATCGATGCCGTCTCTAAGAGCTCTGGTGTTCCTACGCTTCTGGTGTTCTTCTAGGCCCTTGAACTGCGGCCTCAAGTTCGGAGGAATCTTCTCGTCAATCCCAAGTCCGTAGGCGAGCATCAAGTGATCCTTTTCGGACTTATCGCGCTCTTGAGCCAGCGCCTCAGCATCGCGTTTGGCGACGCCCAGTAGTTTTTCTGCAGCAAGCATGGCCCGGCTAAGGTTTGTGATTCCCGCAATCTCTCTCAGGGTTTCAGCCCTTCTAGATCTAGCGTCCTGGGATACCGCCAGCCTTCTTGCCATGCCAACGTGGCTCTGGGCTTGGCGTGCGGATCTAATTGCAAGATCTCTATCAACCTTGTCCCGCTGCACCAGTAGCTCAGCAACCTCCTCGATACTTGGGAGTCGAAGCAGCACGTTCATGGTCTGAACGGATTGTTGGCAAAGGTCTGCCACACTTGTGCGCAGAGGATCCAAATTGTTTGTCTGGGGCTCTTCAAGTGCTTTTAGTAAAACGTTTGAGGTGCGCTCGGTCATTCGATCGCTGTCTTCGATAATCACGATTCGATAATCACCAATGGTGCTATTCATCCCTGATTTTTGCACCAGCTCACGAACCTCATCGATGCTGATCAATACCCGCTCGGTGGCAAGGGTCAATACATCCGGGTGAGCTCCGGCAATTGTTAGAGAACATTGCTGGCAGCGCCCACAGCCATCATTTTCACACTGAAGCGCAGCGGCGAAGGCCTTAGCCAACAAAGACCGGCCAGAACCAGCTGGGCCGGTAAATAGCCACGCGTGGTGAACGCCTTTTAGTTTTCCGGCAACCGTGCGCTGAAGTTGCTCGATTGCTTCTGGTTGACCTAAAAGCTGATCGAAGAGCCCGGAGGTCATTTGTCGAGCCCAGCTTTTTCAATACGGGCAATCACCGCTGAATGTATTTCGGGAATGGCCATGGTCGCGTCAATAACTTCAAAACGAGGTTGGGTCGCAAGCTTCAGATATTGCTCCCTTGCCCTTGCAAAAAACTCAACCTGTTCACTTTCTAAGCGATCTGGAGCAGTTCCAGTGTCATCACGCCTTGAAAGAGCCTGCTCGGCAGGCATGTCCAGTAAAAATGTAAGGTCTGGCTCTAGGCCGGCAACTGCCCAGAGCGAAATGTCCTGGACTTCCTTTACGGAGAGCTCTCGTGCGGCACCCTGATAGGCAATCGAAGAATCATAATAGCGGTCCCCAAGCACTATCGTGCCAAGCTCGAGAGCCGGCCTAATCTTCGTGGCAACGTGATGGGCTCGGTCTGCGGCATATAAAAGTGCCTCTGCCCTTGGAGCGACGTCTCCCTTGCGGTGGAGAAGTAAGTGCCTTATTTCTTGACCTAGTTCGGTGCCGCCTGGCTCCATTGTGCGCAGCACTTCATGTCCCCTGGCTTTTAGCCAGGTCTCGAGTAGATCCAACTGAGTGGACTTGCCAACTCCGTCGATTCCTTCAAAAGTTATAAACACGGCTACCGCTTTTTTCTGGTCGTCTTTTTCTGGGTCTTTGGTGTTTCGCCTGGCTCTACCCCTAGCTTTTCACGCCTGATGGCCAAAAGCTCGAAGGCGCGGTCGTTAGCCAGCTCGTCTAAGGGCTCGTCGGTTGGCACGGTTGCGTTCACAATTCCGTCAGAAACGTATGTTCCAAACTGTCCAGTCTTGGCCACAACGTTCAGCTTGGAGGCTGGGTCTTCCCCGAACTCCCTTAGCGGAGTAGCTGCTGTGCGGCGCCCGCCATACTTTGGCTGCTTGTAAATCTCCAACGCTGCGACTAGATCAAGTGAGAAAATCTGCTCCTCGGTATCAAGGGAGCGAGAGTCTGTTCCACGCTTTAGGTATGGACCGAACTTCCCGTTTTGAGCAGTGACTTCGGTTTCAGTTTCAGGATCGATGCCGATAACTCTTGGCAACGACATAAGCTTCAGGGCGTCTTCGTAAGTGACAGTGTCCACAGCCATGGTCTTGAACAAAGAAGCGGTCCTTGGCTTTGGATTACCCTCGTCAACTAAGGTTAGGTAAGGACCATATCGGCCATCTTTCACTATGATGTCGAAGCCTGATTCCGGCTCTTTACCTAGGACTCGGTCGCTTGCCGGGGGAGCATTACAAGTTCAACCGCTTTAGCCTGAGTAAGTTCATCCGGGCTAAGGTCCGCAGGGATGTTTACAATTCTGCGCTCTTCGTTCTCCATTACTTCAAGGTAAGGACCGAACTTTCCGGTTCGAAGATTGATGTCTTCGGAAATCTCGAATGTGTTTATCGATCTCGGGTCGCTTTCGCCAAGACCCTCAACGGTTGACTGCAATCCGGTTTCACCGAAGTAGAAATTCTTTAGCCAACCAGAGCGATCAAGTTCGCCGAGCGCTATTCGGTCGAGATCTGATTCCATCTTCGCCGTGAAGGCGTAGTCAACTAAGTCCCCAAAGTTATCTTCCAAGAACCTGGTCACGGTAAACGCGATCCACTCAGGAACTAGTGCGCTACCGCGCTTTACTACATAACCCTTGGAAATAATGGTGGAAATAATGGCAGCGTAAGTTGAGGGCCGGCCAATACCCTGCTCTTCCAAAGCCTTGACCAATGAAGCTTCGGTGTACCTGGCTGGTGGTGACGTCGAATGGTCCTTAGACGCGATTTCATCAATTTTGATCGTTGTCCCGACCTCAAGGGCCGGAAGCTTCGCGCTCTCTGGTTCTTTGCCTTTTTCTTGAGCTTCTTGATAAACGGCCATAAAGCCCTTGAACAGCACCACGGTTCCTGATGCTGAGAATTCAGCGACCTTGGAGTCAACCTCAGTTTGCAGCTTGGCTGTCGTGGTTGAAAGCTTGGCATCCGCCATTTGAGAAGCAACTGTCCTTCTCCAAATTAGCTCGTACAAAAGTTGTGATTTTCCCTGCAAAACCTTCTTGAGGTCATCCGGGTGAACGAATTTCTCCCCCGAAGGACGAATGGCCTCATGGGCCTCCTGAGCATTTTTCGACTTAGCCCCATACATACGTGGCGCCGAAGCAACCGATTCTGCGCCAAAGAGCTCTTTTGCAACAGCAATGGCTGCCGAGCTTGCCTGGCCGGACAGCGAAGGTGAATCCGTTCGCATATAGGTAATGTGACCGTCTTGATAAAGCATCTGGGCTGTGTCCATAGCCTGCTTGGCACTCATGCCTAGTTTTTTAGAGGCTTCTTGTTGCAACGTAGAAGTGGTGAAAGGCGCGTATGGCTTTCTGGTCGAAGGCTTTGCTTCGACGGCTGAAACCCTAAGAGTCTGACCTTTGAGTTTGGCCGCATAACCTGCAGCCTCCTCGGGCGTGAGCACCAAAGCCTCTTGAACTAGAACACCCTTGGAGTCAAAGCTCTTGGTTCCGGCAAGCTTTTGGCCATCCAGGATTGCGAGTTTCGCCTCAAAGCCAATTGATTCGGCCTCTAGATTTGCAGTGATGGAGGAATAGCTAGCAGAAACAAAGGCCATTCGCTCGCGCTCGCGCTGAACAATCATTCGCATTGCAGGCGACTGGACTCTTCCGGCGGACAGTCCACGATTTATCTTGCGCCAAAGCACCGGAGAAATTTCATAGCCAACCAAGCGATCAACTACCCGCCTGGTTTCCTGAGCCTGAACAAGGTTGGTGTTCAGCTCCCTGGTGTTGTTTGCGGCAGCAGTGATGGCATCTTTTGTGATTTCGTTGAAGACCATTCGGTGGACCGGGACCTTGGGTTTCAGCACTTCCAAAAGGTGCCATGCGATTGCTTCGCCCTCACGGTCCTCATCAGTTGCAAGGTAGAGCTCATCGGCGCCTTTTAGAGCCTTTTTTAGATCACTCACGGTCTTGGCTTTTCCGGGGGAAACAACATAGAAGGGTTCGAAGTCGTTCTCTACGTCGATTGAAAACTTGCCGAGCGAGCCCTTTTTCTTTTCCGCTGGAATTTCTTTGGCCTGGGCCAAATCTCGGATGTGACCAACAGATGCCAATACCTCGTAATCGTTTCCGAGGTATTTGGAAATCGTCTTCGCCTTTGCAGGCGACTCAACAATTACCAGTTTCTTCTTCAAGAAAGTACTCCTATTTAGTCAGTTGGCGAACCTGCTTCCGAAAATGCAAAAAGTTCTGCAAATCCTGACTGCTGAGTTAGCTCGACGCTCGCGTCGCTTCCGACAATACGACATGAATCTAGGAAACTACCGTTTGAAACCGCAATCAGTTCCGCATTTTCGCAAGGAATTCCAGAAATCAGCCCCCGAAGCGTGTCGGCAGCGGTTAGCGAACCAAGGTCCGCGACCACCTGCAACCTCGTGCGCTCAAGTGCCAATGACGTCGCTATTGAGACCGCCGACAACAGCAGCATGAGCGTGCCCATGAACGCCAGTGAGACCACTGCCGTGGATCCTGCATCTACTGACCAACCTGCATTACGCAGAGCTTGGTGCTCATTGGGATGAGTGACTGTTTGGAGATTTTTGCGCAAGTTAGAGCCCCTTCTACAGATTTCTCAATTTCGATTCCTTGTTCGGCCACAAGCTCAAGCCCAATGGCGAGCGACCTGGCTGCCTCGAACCCCTTTGCCTCAAGAGCTATTCGATCCGTTGCAAAAGTCACAGAGCCGAGCACCGTGGCAAATAGCATTATGAGGGCCGGTAACAGCAGCATGAACTCTGCTGTTACCGCCCCTTGATCACTAGCCAGACTGTCTATGACCAGGATTTTGCTAGCCAAGGCCAATTGCTCCCGCAATCAACTTGAATAGCAGCGACCTGACCTCCTCAGATTTCAACACCAGCAGCATGAGGCCCGCGAAGGCGACCCCGGCAAGTGTCGCAATGGCATATTCGGCGGTGATGGCACCGTCTTCGGATTTTAGTATTTGCATCTTTTTATCCTTTCTTATTGGGTGAAGCCGATGATTATCGGCGGCAGGGTGAGAAGCAAAAATGCCGGAAGGGTTGTCAGGGACAACGGGATAAGCAATCGAACCGAAAGCTTTCTCGCTTCTTCAATCCGGGTGGACAAGAGCTTTTGATTCAGTTGCTCGAGTTCGGAGTCAATAAGGAAGGAGAGCCTTGCTCCGGTGCGCTTTGAAATCTCAACCAGCTGACTTGCTCCACCGTCTGGGTAACCTTCAAGTCTCCTTCGAATTTTCTCCAACGATTCCCCGGCGGACAGGCAAATACGCAAAACCATCAACGACAAGGTTGGGTCTGGTTTTGGGGCAAGAAAGCTGTTGAGCATTCGGCCGGAAATTTTATAGCCTGCGAACAGCAGTGCCCCTGCGAGCAATGCCGCCAGAGCTCCCACCGGATGCAAAATCCCACTGAAGGTTCCCAGCCCCATTATTTGTGCCAGAACAAAACTGACCACGGGCAGCCAAATCAACAGTGTTCTAGTTGCCTGAGGCACGGCCTGTGCTTGGTCGATTTCTTGACTGGTTCGCTCCTCGTGACGCAGCTGCACTTCAAGTTGACTCAAAGTAGGAACCAATGGAGCACCCAGTTCGAAAGCGAGAACTATAAAATCACGAAACTTATCCGGTAAATCTTTGGGGTCTGCCAGCTCAATGGCCTTTGGGAACGGAACCCCGGCTGACAAGAGCCCCGCCAACATTGCCGGCCGCATTAGATTGCCACTCTTTGAATCCTTAGCCCGGAAGGTGTCATGATCGGTTGACCGATCCCCGTAATGACCCTTTGGTGGGCTTCTTTTCCGAGCTGAACCACATAATCGATTGACTGGGAAACGAGCCTCGAGGTCAGATCAGAAGTCAGGTTCCCGAGTAACCCAAGCACCAATAGCCGCTCCGCGACACTTTCTAAATTATTTGCATGCAGAGTTGTCAAGGTGCCCTCGTGACCATTGTTTATGGCTTGTAACAGCACCCTGAACTCTTTTGATCGCACTTCCCCGACCACTATCCGATCCGGTCGCATTCGAAGGGCATGAATTATTAGTTCATCCAGTCCGATTTGACCGACACCCTCTTGGTTTGCCTCCCGCTCGGTAAGTGCAATCGCAGGAGGTGCGAGAAACAGTTCCGGTGTTTGTTCGATACAGATCACTCTTTCTCTGACCTCACTCAAGAGCGCCCGCAACAAAGTTGTCTTACCGACACCGGTTGGGCCACTAAAAACTATGTTCCTTTTCTGGGAAATCTTCCGCCTAAGCCATTCGAGCTGTTGATGGGAAAGCATTCCAGATGTCTGCAGCGACTCAAGGGTTTGAGGCTCACCGGGGTGAACCCGAATGCTCAGAAGTGGCTTATCGGATAAGCCAAATGGCAAGACAGCGTGAAACCGGGCTCCGCGATAAACAAAATCGGCAACCGGCTTTGCGATGTCGATTCGCGACCCCGCATCCAGCGAGAGCTGGATGATTGCTTCGGAAAGATCCTGATCAGTTCCAAATGGCGATTTAATTTCTTGAAAGCCGGCCCCGTAATCCGCTCGCGCATAACCGGCACCGTCAATGACCAGGTCAGTGACCCCAGGGGTCTGGATTACTTGCCAGATGCTCAGTTGATTTATCTCCACAAACCCATGTTTGTTCGTGGAGCGCCAGCCTTGAGTCCAATAAAACAAAGCTGGGGAAAATTAGGGTGGCAGCAGGTTTGGGGAAACCTGCTGCCGGCGATGCCGACATGGGGGATGTGGCATCGCGACTGAACTAGTCAGTAACTAAAGCTTATAGAAGATTCTGAAAATATGTCCCCCATCTAGGGGTAAAGGCAGAAAAGCTCATATTTTTTTCCCAAGCACCTTTGTTTCCGTTGGGGTCGACGTGACAAACGCAGAAAAGCGCTAGCGTGATAACCGAAACAGAAATGAAAAACGATAATAAGACAAGATACAAAACTAGAAACCACCTGGAGGACACAGTTGTCTGAACAGCACGAAACAGAAAACCTGCTGACCGAGGCCTATACGTTTGCGCCTTCCACTCAATTCGCTGAAGCCGCAATCGCCAAGCCCGGGATTTACACCCAGGCTAAGAAGACCGGCTAGAGTTCTGGGCCGATACGCCAGGGAGCTGCACTGGCACAAGCCT
>FUWD013021170.1_pt1 | contig 19949 bp, 17 predicted proteins | sample 1063281 | NCBI WGS metagenome assembly FUWD01 (sample SAMEA79048168, study PRJEB19326) | metagenome | biome: marine | reverse complement strand
GTAAATTTAATATTTTAAAAGATTGCCGATACAAATTATTTAATCGATTTCACTATTAGAGTCCTAGTGCTTTAATAATTCAGATAAGGACCCCAATAGATAATTTCAAAATAGAACCATCTATGGGGGATACTACTTGAAATTAATTATTTTTCTTTTTGTTTTTTACCAGGTCTTGCTGGTGGAGGAGCAAGCTTTCTTATTTCTTCGAAATTAAATCCAGCATCATTGATTGCATCTTCAACCCCTTTACCTCCTGGAATCTTATCATCTCTGATTGCATCCATAATAGCTTTAGCATCATCTTCTGTTAGAGATTTACTGTCGTATTTAGCTAAAATTTTGTTCACTTTTTTTGTTTGAGCTTTAGTTAGTGTGTTAACCTGCTCCTGTGGAGGTTTTCGCTCCTGACGTTCTTGAGCCATTAGCGAGTTGAAATTTATGGTTATTAAACCAATTAGTACGATAATTAAAATTTGTTTTTTCATTTTACTAAAATTTAAAGTTTATTAATAAATAAAATTTGATAATTGCATTATTATTCGTGCCTTAGAGCTTCAATAGGATTTAGTGCTGATGCTTTGCGTGCAGGATACCACCCAAAAAACACCCCAATAAATGTGCAAAACAAAAAAGATAATAGAATGGAATCTGTCGTAATTAACACGGGCCATCCCAATACATTTTCTACAATGTTTGATACTACAATTCCTAATATAACACCAATTACTCCACCTAAGATGCTCAGCAACAGAGCCTCCAAAAGGAACTGCCGAAGTATATCTTTCCCCTTGCCTCCAATAGCCATTCTTAATCCAATTTCCCGTGTGCGTTCGGTAACCGACACATACATAATGTTCATAATCCCAATACCTCCTACAACTAACGAAATTGCTGCAATAGAACCTAATAACACCAACATCATCTCTGATATTGATCCAAAATTGCTAATCAGTTCTTCTTGCGTTCTTATTTCAAAATCATCGTCTTCACTATCTTTTAATTTATGAGATAAGCGTAAGAGCTCGGTTATTTCTGCACTTGTTTCAGTAATCTGTTCTTCCGATTTAGCAGATATAACAATGGCACGTAAAAACGTTTGTCTAAAAAGTCGTTTCATTACTGTTGTATAGGGTGCAAGTACCATATCGTCCTGATCTTGTCCAAAAGTATTATCGCCTTTCTCTTTTAGAGTACCAATTATCTTAAACGGAATTTTATTAAATCTAATGGTTTTTCCAATCGGGTCTTCATCTTCGCTAAAGATATTCTCAATTATTGTTTGTCCGATTAAACAAACTTTGGCAGCACTTTTGATTTCTTTTAATGTATAAATGCGCCCAGTTTCAATCTCGTATTTTTTTATAAAAGGATAATCCTCATTTCCGCTGTAAATTTGAGTAGGCCAGTTATTGGAACCATAAACAATCTGACCGCTTCCATCTATTTCCGGTGAAACGGCATCTATTAATATGCTGTTATTTTTTAAATAAGTCACATCTTCAACAACAAGAGTGTGTGATGCTGAACGCCCCTGATGTACACCACCACGGTTTTGACTTGCCGGCATTACATTTATTAGGTTGGTGCCCATTGAGGAAATAGTTTCACGAATACTAGCATTCGATCCCTGGCCAATGGCTAACATTGCAATTACAGCAGCTACACCTATTACAATGCCAAGCATGGTTAAAAACGAACGCATTTTATTTCGTCTAATGGCAGCTATGGCTATCTTAAATAAATTAAAAAGTTTCATTATTTCTCAATTTGTGCTGTTAATCTAATTATCAAAAACATAAGTTTCGTCTTTTAATTGAGCAAGAACATCAACTGCATTTTGCCTATTTCTTATCATCTTATCTTTAACGATATAGCCATCGCGAAAAAATACATTGCGATTGGTTAATACAGCAATATCGGGTTCATGGGTAACAAAACAAATTGTCATCCCATTATCGTTTAACTCCTGAAAAAGGGCCATAATTTCAAAGGATGTACGTGTATCAAGGTTTCCAGTTGCTTCGTCAGCAAAAATAACCACCGGACTATTTACCATTGAGCGTGCAATAGCCACTCGTTGCTGTTGTCCACCCGACATTTGATTGGATAAATGCTTCATTCTATCTTTTAGCCCAACAGAAATTAATGCTTGTTCTGCTTTTTCTTTTCGTTCGGCATTGCTAACTAAAGGGTTGTACAATAAAGGTAATTCTACATTTTCAAGTGCCGATGTCCGTGGCAATAGGTTGTATGATTGAAATACGAATCCCAGCTTTTGATTACGAATATCTGCTAGTTGGTTTTTATTTAAGGATTTTATATTTTCTCCGTCCAGAAAATAATCGCCTTCAGTAGGTAAATCAAGGCATCCAAGTATGTTTAGCAGAGTAGATTTACCAGAACCACTTGCACCCATTATAGCAACAAACTCGCCTTTCGAAATAGATAAATCTACTCTCCGAAGTGCTTTGATTGTTTCCTCTCCAACATAATAGTTTTTATGCAGGTTTTTTATTGATATGATTTCTTTGTTATCCATTTTTAATAATTATAAATTTTCTCACTTCTCATATCTTCTTTCTTAATTAGTAATTGTCCACAATACTTTTATCTAAGAATCTAATTATCTTGGTGGACCACCAGGACCACCACCTTTACCACCAGATCTTTCCTGAACAAATGGACTTTTTTGCTCATCATCTTTTTGAGTCGCATCATCATCAACAGAACTGCTGGTGAATTCAAAAGAAGTAACAACTATCTCACCTTCCTCTAATCCTGAGATTACCTCAATATTTGAACCATCATCAATACCTACATCAATTACAACCGGATGCATATGATCACCGTTTTTTACCCAAACCATTTTATGTGAATCGTCTAATTCCGGCATTGGTCTTTGAGGAGGTTTAGGCCTGCTTTCATCGTTCATTGCCATAGGCTCACTCGATGGTGGTTTTTGCTGTTGATCTGATAAACTACTCATGTAATCATCTAATAATTGTCGGTTAGGAGAAAAACGAGCAGCCTTTGCTGCTATCAATAGTACATCGCTTGCCTCTTCAACATAAGTGGTTATGCTTGCTGTCATTCCCGGTTTTAATTTTAAATCAGGATTACTTACCGTGATAATTACAATATAGGTAATCACATTAGACGATTCGTTCGGCTGTAAGCGGATCTCCGACACTTCACCATCAAAGGTAAGGTCAGGAAATGCGTCAACTGTAAATTCAACTCGCTGTTGTTGTTTTACCATACCTATATCAGCTTCATCAATATCTGCTTCCACCTGCATTACCGATAGCATATTAGTAATCGTAAAAAGTTCAGGTGTATTCATGCTTGAAGCAACAGTTTGCCCTTCTTCAACAGCACGGTTAAGCACTATTCCATCAATTGGAGAATAAATAGTAGCATAGCTTAAATTACGAGCAGATCTATCCAAATTAGCATTTGCTGATTTTACAGATGCTTTGCTTTTTCTAAAGTTATAAATTGCCAAATCGTAATCACTTTGAGATAGTAAATCTTTATCAAAAAGAACTTTTGTTCGAGTCCAATTGGATTTTTGATAATCATATTCAGCTTGAGCATTATCCAAATCAGCCTGGGCATTTTCGAGGCTCGATTGCAAGGTGGATTTATCAAGTTCGGCAATAAGCTGGCCTTTTTTAACAACGGAATTAAAATCAACATATAGTTTTTCTATAACTCCCGAAACCTGTGTTCCAACAACAACTGTATTGGTTGCCTCTAAGGTTCCTGTGGCAGTTATAGCATTGCTTACTGACCCTTTTTTCACAATTTCTGTTTCAAAAACATATTCATTATTAATTTTTCCCCATGATATATATGTAAATGAGGCTATGGCAATTATGATTAAGGCTATTGCTGATATTAACAGTTTCCTACGTTTTAAATTTATTTTTTTCATATCTATTTTATTTCGTGGTTTTTATGGCAACCAACTAAAAAATTATGCTTTTGCCCATATAATAATCAATAATTTTATTTTGCAGTAACACATTATATTTTGTTTGTGTTAGTTTATTTTCAGCAGTAACTAAATTGTTTTTTGAGGTTAGAAAATCAACTGAATTTATCATGCCTTGTGTAAACATTTCATCTGAAAGATGATACGACTCATTTTCTGCATCGTATTGTTCTTGTAGTGCCAAATAGTTACTGCTTGCTGTTTGATAATCAATACAAGCTTGTTCAATATATTTTCGCAGATCATTTTTTAAATCAATTAAAGTGAGCTCCTCATTTTGAGTTTGTATATTGGCAATTGTTACATTGGTTTTAACTTTTTTTCGTTGAAAAATTGGGACTGAAAGTGAAAGACCAATTGTTGGAACTACTTTATTGGAAAACTGTTCGCTAAAATTATTATACTGCATAGCACTATTATATCCTGTTCCAATACTTCCTCCTAATGATAATTGAGGCAAAGCGTCAGCTTTTGCTATTTTTATGTTCATTTCGGTACTTTCCAGATACAATTTGGCCGATTTAATTGATGGTTGTAATCCTAAAGCGATATTGTAAATTAAATTAGCATCGGTTTCAGGTGTGTGTTTTATTAAGGAATCAATATTTGGCTCCTGTATAGTAAAAGAATAATCAATAGGCATATTCATCAATTGCATTAAGGCAACTAGATTTATTCTAAGTGTATTTTCTGCATCAATAAAGGTAGCTTTATCAGAAGCATATTGTGACTTTATATTTAAGAAATCAGAAGTGGAAATAATTCCCGCCGACTTTCGTGCTTCTGCTAATTCTAATTGTTTTTCAGTTGATTTAAGCTGAGCATCGTAGTTTTCAACATTCTCAACAGCAAGTAGAGCAACTATATATGACGAAAGCACATTTAAACTGATTAGTTCCTTTTGAGTTTGAATATCGGTTTCTGATGCCGTAAGATTAGTTTTACCCTGAGTTATGGTATTTTTCAGCTTTGCCCCATTGTATAAGGTTATTTCAGAACCTAACGAAATTGAAAGATTGGCACTATTACTATTTGTCCAGATTCCTTCCGTTTCGTTATATTGATAATTACGTGATGAACTTAAGCTTTGATTACCAGTAAAATATAAATTTGGTTGGCGCTCAGCTTTTGATCTAATCAGATAAGCATCTTGGATCTTAACACTATTGTTTGCCCTGCCTATGTCAGTGCTATTTTCCCATGCATAAACTATGCATTCTTCTACAGAGAATGGTTGTTTTTGTGCTATTAGAAATTCAGGAATAATACTTAGTATAATTATCTGAACTAAAATTATGTGCTTCATCATATAACCTTTGAATAAATTTCGAAACAAAGATTCATGTATTTAGATGTACGAAACAATTAGTTTAGACTATTGCTGTATAATTTTAGAAGTTTGATAGTTTTTTATCGATGAGTGTTTCGGAAAATTACTTAACTATTGTAGTTTTCAATTGTGTCTGAGAATTCTAAATTGTAAATTGAACTTTTTTGCAAATTTAGCGTTGCTGATTGTGTCTCCACTTGGCAAAGTTCAAACAAGTTTGGTTTTGCTCTCGTTTTTGCAACAATTTGGTTTGAGGGTTAACCTGTGTGAATTACAATTGAAAATCACGAACATCAACTAAGTTTGTAATATCTGTGAGTAAATGTGCAATGTTGGTGAGCTACCCCAACTTTTCCGAAGGGCAGAAGCGTGTGGGTAAAAAACTAATTTTTATTACACCAACCTTCAATTAATGACCTAATATAATTTATCCGTTTTTTAAAATTTCTAATCAAGCTAATTCTGTTCAATTTGGTCTTTCAGCCTTGTATAAAACGGAACTGAATGTTGAGTGAATACCGAACTCAATTCAACTTTGGATATTGGGCGTTCAACATTCAATATTTGAAAAAGGAATAATACTTATGACTCTTACAGGTCGTACCGACTCTGGAAGGTCTGATAGATTATTCCTCCCTCGGATCACTTTGTAGGGGCAATTTAGCAAGTTTCTCAACCTCAATGCTTGCATAGCCAAACTCGGTAACAACTTTTCCTAATATTAAATAAAGGCCATGCCCTCTGAAAGGATATTTCTTTAGCGAGGATGGGAAGTGGGTGGTGTCGAAAAATTCACCTGCTTTATCTAAAAAAGTACCAAAGTGCATTAGTTCTCTCTTTACCGTATTTACATATTTGATTGTGACCAGCAATCCAACCATTCTTACTTTATTCCCGATCATATTGTCCATTTCAGATGCTGCTATCTCACCCCTAAAACTAGTTCTTAGCATATTAAAATAACTTGAGCTAACAGGGAATCCTAACAGTTCTATTTCATCATAAGCATCTTCTAATGCGTTATATACAAGTTTGGGAAGTTTAAACTGTTTGCTTTTACTTTCGAACAGGCGATTTGTTTTGGGCAGTTGTTTGTTGGTTTTTTGTAACAGATGTGCTTCCCAAAGTAATTGCGACTTTAATTTTCCTGTAAAGCTAAAAGCGTTAATCTTAACCAGTAGAAGTAATTGTTCAATTTCGGGTGCAATGCGTTGGATGAAGTTTTCAAGATTTGTATAATTTCCATTAAGATTACGCTCGTCAATAATTGCATGAGCTAATTTATTTTCCAGGTTAGCAATATGTACCATTCCAATATAAATATCATTACCGGTAATACTTGTATTGAAGTCACTATTGTTTACACAAGGCAAGTGGATATTGCCCCCTTGTCGTTTTGCCTCGTTAAAATATACCCATGAATGATAGAATCCTCCAAAATTATTGATGACAGCCACCTGGAACTCAAGTGGGTAGTAAGCTTTTAGGTAAAGACTCTGGAAGCTCTCAACAGCATAAGATGCTGAGTGTGCTTTTGAAAATGAATAGCCTGCAAAACTTTCAATTTGTCGCCAGACTTCTTTTGTTATATTATCGGGGTAACCCCTTTCTTTACAATTGCTAAAAAATTTCTCTACAATACGCTTAAATTCATCCTTCCCACGATGTTTTCCACTCATTGCTCTGCGTAATACATCAGCATCAGCAAGGTCGAGGCCGGCAAAGTGGTGACATACTTTTAGCACATCCTCCTGGTACACCATAACTCCGTAAGTTTCCTCCAACTGTTCCTTCATCACTGGGTGGATGTACTCAAATTTATCAGGATTATGGAAACGGTGAATATATTCGCGCATCATCCCCGATTTAGCTACCCCGGGACGTATTATGGAACTGGCAGCTACAAGAGTGAGATAATTATCGCATTCGAGTTTCTTTAGCAGACCTCGTGTAGCAGGACTTTCAATGTAAAAACATCCATTTGTTTCAGCTCTTTTGAGTTGTGCTTTTACCTTAGGGTCGTTTTTAAATTTCTCAACCTGATGTATATCAATATTAATACCATGGTTGTTACGTATTATATCAACAGCATCATTAATATGCCCTATGCCGCGCTGGCTTAATATGTCAAGCTTCTCAAAGCCGATGTCTTCGGCTACATACATATCCCATTGTGTGGTGGGAAATCCTTTTGGGGGCAGATCGAGGGCTGTGTAGCATGTAATTGGCTCTTCGGAGATAAGTATACCACCAGCATGAATACTCCGCTGGTTAGGGAAGCCAACCATCATTGTAGCTAAGTGGTGAATATGTCGGGTAATTTGATTCTTGCCTTTTTCGGCTGCCGGGTTTTTTGTTAAAACATCAATTTCTGACTTTGGCAGACCATGTACTTTGCCCAGTTCACGATAAATGGATTTACCCTTGAAGGTTACGGATGTACCTAGAAATGCAGTGTGTTTACGACCGTATCGTTTAAAAATATAGTCTTGCACTTCTTCACGGTCTTTCCACGAATAATCTATATCAAAGTCAGGAGGGGATGTGCGCTTTGGGTTGATGAATCGCTCAAAATATAGGTTAAGCTCGATTGGATCGACATCTGTTATCTTTAAGCAATAAGCAACAACACTATTGGCACCACTGCCACGTCCAACATGGTAGAAACCCCTGGACAAAGAATATCGGATAATATCCCAGGTTATCAGGAAATAGGAAGAGAATCCAAGTTTGTCGATTATCTCAAGCTCATTTGTTACTCTTTTTGCTGCCTGCTTATTGTTTTTTCCATAGCGATATTTCATGCCGTCATATGTCAGTTTTTCCAGTAATATCTTATCATCGTAGCGGCTACCGGTGAATGTTTTTTGTTTTTGGGAGAATCAAAATCGAAATCAATTTTGCAGTTATCAATAATCGACTGTGTGTTTTTTATGATTTGAGGATATTGTTCAAAAGCTGCAATTATTTCTGACTCATGAAGAAATACTTCATCCCTCTGTGCATACATATTGGGTGTAAGTTGGCTTAATAGTAAATTATGGTCGATGGCACGCAGGTTTTTATGCAGATACCATGTTTTTTATCAGCAAAAGTAATAGGTTGCTGAATTACCATTTTTTCAAGTTGTTTGTTATTTAGGGTTACTAATTTATGAACTTGTGATGGCTTTATGCCGATGAACTCGTTAGCTTTCAAGCTTAGTTCAGAGGTATTAGTCATAGGGTAGATGACGTACACATTATTAAATTTAGGAGCTGATGAAGTATGTTCTTTTTCTTTAAGGTTGATGACACTCATGTATTCGTTCAGTTCTCTGAAGCCACTATTGTTGCGAGCAATTCCTATGAAAAGTAATTCATCAACATTTTTAAATTCCATGCCTCCAATAGGCTTGATTCCCTGTGCTTTGCATGATTTCACAAAGTCAATAATTCCCGATGAATTATTGATGTCAGTGAGAGCCATAGCTGCAATATTCCTTTTTGAAGCTTCCTCTACCAATGCATCAATGGAATAAGTGCCGTAACGAAGACTGTAATATGAGTGGGAGTTGAGGAACAATGTTTTATGTGTTATTTAGTTGTCATTGGTAGTCATTTGTAGTCATTGGTGGTCATTGGTGGTCATTTATTGTTATTTGTGGTTGCTGATGTTGCTATCAAACCCCAATTGCCCTCCTTACTGCCTTTTTCCCGTATCTCAACCTTATGCTGTCCATCGCCTGGTAAAGGTCTATCATCTCCGGTTTATCATCAAAAAGGTCTAATTGCTGGCTGCCTCCAACCAGATGGCTGAAGCGTACTCCGATTAATCTTATGAGCATTCTTCTTGTGTACAATCGTTCAAATAATTCAAGAGCTGTTTGCATTAGTACATGATCGAATGAAGTGTAGGGGAGGTGTTTCTGCAGAGTATGTGTGTCGAAGTTTGAATAACGTATTTTAACAGTAATACATCCTGTTAGTTTTTGTTTTTTCGTAGTTCAAAGGCAATTTTTTCAACCATTGAAATAAGTAGGTTTTTAAGTTTTATTATATCTGTAGTGTCTTTGTCAAAGGTTCGTTCGGTGCTGATTGATTTGCGCTCAGAATATTGAATTACAGGTGTATTGTCGATGCCATTGGCTTTTTTCCAGGCTGCAATGCCGTTTTTGCCCATTACTTGTATCATCATTTCAGGTGGTATCATGCTGAGGGTGCGAATTGTAGAAACGCCCATGGATCGTAGAAGCCGGTAACTTTGTTTTCCGATCATAGGTATTTTTCTTATTGATAGGGGAAACAAAAATGGGCGTACATTTTCCTGAGGTACGTATAGTTCGCCATTGGGTTTGGCTTCACCGGTAGCAATTTTTGAAACAGTTTTGTTGGTTGAAAGTCCGAATGAAATAGGAAGACCAGTATTCTTGATGATACGTTCACGCAATTCATGACTCCATTTCAGGCTGCCAAAAAAACGATCCATTCCTGTTATGTCGATGTAATGCTCATCAATGGAGGCTTTTTCGTAAACGGGTGCGCTTTCGGAAATTATGTCGGTTACAAGTTTCGATTGTTTGCTGTATTCTTCCATATCCCCACGAATAAATATAGCATCATTGCACATTTGTTTAGCCATCCGCATTGGCATAGCCGAATGTACACCAAATTGCCGTGCTTCATAACTGCAGCTTGATACTACACCTCTATCTGACATGCCTCCTATTATAACTGGCTTGCCCACAAGCGAGGAGTTTATTAAGCGCTCAACTGATACAAAAATGTATCTAAGTCAAGGTGAATTATGGTTCGGTCATTCATTTTATTGTTTTGCTGTTATTTTTTTGATGAAATACTTGACAATTAAAATATTTGTATTATTTTTGATTATTATATAAGCATTTTTGCGATTACAATATAATCATTAATGTGATATAATGTCAAATAGAAGAGTGAAGAAAAAAGAATTAAATGGGGTTTAAGTACTAATATGAGTTCGTATTGCAAGTCTTTGTCTTTCTGAGCAGAGCGAAGAATCTTAAAAAGGTAGAGATCCTTCGCTCTGCTCAGGATGACAAAAAGATGGTTTGAATACGCTTTGGCTCCTGATTCCTGTATCTTGCATTGTTGTAATTCATCACTAAATACTCAAAAACTATGTATTTTAAAAGCAATATTAAATTATTAAGAAAGCGTAAGGGGCGCACACAAGATGATGTGGCACATGCATTAGAGATAAAGCGTCCTACATTAAGTGGCTATGAAAATGGAGTAGGGCAACCAAACCTAGGTGCATTAACACTGTTCTCTAATTACTTTGGGGTTGCAATTGATACATTAATAAAAGTTGATTTGGAGTCGCTACCGGAGAGCCAGTTGTTGCAGCTGGAAAAAGGCTATGACATATATATAAAAGGTAGTAACCTGAGAGTGTTAGCAACAATAGTTGATCAGGACAATGAAGAAAATATTGAGCTTGTTAATGAGAAGGCCAGGGCAGGTTATGCAGCCGGATATGCTGATCCTGAGTACATAAGAATATTACCAACATTTAAACTTCCTTTTCTTTCCAAGCAAAAAAATACAGAAGTTTTCAGATTAGCGGAGACTCAATGTTGCCCATTCCTGATGCATCGTATGTTACCGGTGAGTTTGTTCAGGATTGGAGTACAATACGAAATCACCATGCATATATTATTCTTACTCGTGATGATGGAATGGTATTTAAGGTTATCGAAAATCTAATTGAAAGCAAAGGGAAGCTTATGCTTCACTCCTTAAATCCACTTTTTTTACCTTATGAAATAAAAATTAGCGATGTAACAGAAATATGGAAGTTTGTAAATTATATCAGTTCTGAAGTACCTGAGCCAAGTAAAGAAAAGGATGAACTTACCAGAGAGGTTAAGGAGCTGAAGAAGCAGGTGCAGGCTATTCAGATGAAGTTAAATCTTTAGTTTGTGCTTGCCAGAAAACGCCAATTTCTTCGTTATACTCGTATAGAAAACCAGTCATTTACGAAAGTAAACTCTTTATTTTCTGCACTTTGCGAGCCTCGAACTTGACGATTTCTGACTAAGCTTTTAGATACTTGAATATTTCAAAAATTTATTCACTATAGATATCCTTTACAGACCTTAGTGGTAAAACAAAAATGTACGCAATAATCGACATAGAGACAACCGGACTTAGTCCTTCAAATGAGAAGATAACTGAGATAGCAATATTTATACATGATGGGCAAAAGGTTGTTGATGAATTCTCTACATTGATAAATCCTGAAAAGAAAATACCATACAGGATAATTCAAATAACAGGTATTAATAATCAGATGGTTGAGGATTCTCCTAAGTTTTATGAAATTGCAAAGAAAATTGTGGAACTAACTGATGACAAAATGATAGTTGGTCACAATGTACGTTTTGATTATGGATTTATGCGTAATGAGTTTAAGAGCCTTGGTTATGATTTTGCACGAAAAACTCTTGACACTGTTAAGCTTAGCAGGAAACTAATCCCAGGAAGAAAATCATATAGCCTTGGACGACTTTGCAATGATCTTGAAATAGAAAACCATGCCCGACATCGTGCCGCCGGAGATGCACTGGCTACAACAAAACTATTTGAAATGCTCCTATCCATAGATAGTAATCTTGAAGATGTTAATATTAATGGAGCACAATCGGATTTAAACAAGTCACTCATTAAAGATCTACCATCAGAGGCCGGAGTTTATTATTTTTATGATAAAAGTAAAGAACTAATTTATGTAGGTAAATCCATAAATATACATGACAGGGTGCTTTCTCATTTAAATAATAACCTTCACAAAAAGGCAATCAAAATGAAGAGTATGATTGCTGATGTTGGATATCAGAAAACTGGTAGTGAGCTAATTGCACTATTGTTAGAGTCGGATGAAATTAAACGAAATCAACCTATATTTAATCAATCACAAAAACGAACATATTTTAATTATGGTTTGTATTCTTTTGAAGATGAAAAGGGTTATAAGAATTTAAAAATTATGAGAATTATTGATGAGCTAACACCATTATATACCTATAGTTCGGCACTTGAAGGAAAAGAGCATTTAACCAAAATATGTGAAGATTTTAATTTATGTCAGAAGTTGAGTGGCCTTTATGATACTAGTGGTGCCTGTTTTCATTATCAGATTCACACTTGTAAAGGCGCATGCATTGGGGAGGAGTCCCCATCATTATATAACTCCAGAGTAGATGAGGCTTTGGAGAATTACCAGTTTAAGCATCAGAATTTCTTTGTTATAGATAATGGAAGAAATGATGATGAAAATTCTATTGTAAAAATTGAAAGCGGTAAGTATTTGGGCTTTGGTTATTTAAATAAAGATCAGATAGATGGTCAAATGGAATTAATGCATGATTGTATTGTAAGTTATCGTGACAATAAAGAAGTGCGGCGGATAATCAATACTTTCATGAAGAAGAATAAATGCAAAGTTGTTGAGTTTTAGCCTCAATTAATAAAAGCATTTCTCGCAAAGGCGCTAAGCCGCGAAGAATAAATATTTCAATTCTATCCTCAAAAAAGAATCTTTAATATCTATGCTTTGTCATTAAATTATATAATGCAAAATCTTTGCGTTTTTGCGCCTTTGCGAGAAAAGTTTTCTGGGAACGTATTAATCATTTAATTGACTGATTGTTTCTTTACTCTCTCCAGGTTTAACATGTTGATAGGGTTTATTGTCATTCCAATGATATCTTTTTGTACAAACCTTATAACCTTATCATAATAAAGAACGGCAACTGGAGCTTCTTCCATAATTAAACTATCGATAACACGATACTGATTTATTCTTGAGTTTTTATCGTTGATACTAAAGGATGCCAGATATAACGAGTCGACTTGTGCATTTGAAAAGTGAGTATAGTTAGGGCCATTTGGAGCAAAATTTACTTTGTAGAACATTGAAAGATAATTTTCTTCATCAGGGTAATCAGCTATCCAGGAGGCTCTGAAAAAGTTGAGTTTTCCATTAGCTTTTTGTTCTCTAACAGTGGCAGTAGGAGAGACTTCTATTGCAATATTAAATCCAACATCCTTAAGTTGGGATTGAACAAATTTGCATAAGTCGACATACTCAGGAGTGGTAACAAGCGATATTTCAGGTACTGGATTTTTCTGATCATAACCAGCTTCAACCAAAAGTCTCCTGGATTTTTCAGGATTATAATCGTACCCATAATCTGCATTTGGATTGAATGCGGGCATACCTTTGGGAATAATTCCCCTGGTTCCGGGCGTTCCAATTCCGTTTCTAAGATAATGAATCATCTTCCGCCTGTCAAAACCGTAGTTAATAGCTTTTCTGACATTGATGTTAAGTAGTGGGTTATTTTTTGCTGCTGGTGTAGTACTGTCAACTAGTATTGCCAGATATTCTGTATTAAGATATGGACCTTCTATCATACTAAACTTGTCTGTATATTTAGATTTGAGTTGTCCTGATCTGTTTAATAATTCATCTTTATATGAGGCGTCAATTCCTGAAATTAAATCAAAATTACCTTTTACAAACTCCATGAAGGCTGTCATTTTATCAATTAGAAAAGACACTGCAACTCCATCAAGGTAAGGCAGTTGATTACCGCCTTCCTTTTCAAAATAAGTTGGATTTTTGCGTAATACCAGTTTAATGTTCTCAATCCAGCTTTGAAGTTTAAAAGGTCCTGTTCCAACAGGATGTCTTCTGAAATCTGCTCCATAATATTCAACAGCTTCATAAGGAAGTACAGAGCAGTATTTCATGCTTAATATTCCTAAAAATGGTGGGAACGATTGCTTTATAGTTATGCTTAATGTGCTGTCGTTTATGGCATCAAATGCGTACTTGTTGTTGGTTTTTACTACATTAGAAAGTACCCATGCCCCTGGCGAAGCAGTTTTAGGATTTAGTATCCTGTTAAAGCTATAAACAAAATCATTTGCAATAACTTTTCTTGTGAGGTTACTAAATGACGAATCAGGGTGGAAATAAACATCATCACGAAGGTGAAAAGTATATATTCGACCGTTTTCTGATATTTCCCAGCTATGTGCAATTGATGGAATAACATTTAAGCTGTCATCTAATTTTACGAGACTATTATACAGTTGATTACAAACCCATATATGAGCCTGATCTCTTGAAAATGCAGGGTCTAATGAAATAATACCAGTTGATTCATTATAACTAAAAATAGTTTTATCTGAGTTGTTGTGTTTATTGCTGCATGAATTAAATATTATTGAAATCAGCAAAAAGGCAAAAAAGAAGTATGTTTTTCGTAAACTCAAATTATAACTTTTAAGTAATAATAAGGGGATTGCTAACTTTTGTATTTAACAAGGCATGATCTATAACATCTAACATACTATCAACATAAATAAAAGTTAATCCTTTGATGTAATCTTTTTAATATCATCGATATCTCTTTTATTCTCTTTAGAGAGCAAAATTTCTTTAATATTAGCACGTTTTGCTGCAAGTATCTTTTCTTTAATTCCTCCCACTGGTAATACCTTGCCTCTAAGTGTTATTTCACCGGTCATAGCTAGCTTAGCTTTCACCTTTCGTTGTGTAAAGGCTGAGGCAAGAGCTGTAAGCATTGTTACGCCTGCAGAAGGGCCATCTTTTGGTGTTGCGCCTTCAGGAACATGAATATGTACATTCCATTTCTCGAAAGTCTCGGGTTTGAGACCAAGAACTTCATGATGTGCCTTTAAGTATTCGAAAGCAAGACTTGCCGATTCTTTCATTACATCGCCAAGATTTCCTGTTAATTTCAGGTGCCCTTTTCCTTTACTTAGGCTTACTTCAATAAATAGAATTTCTCCCCCTACTGCTGTCCATGCTAAGCCTGTAACCACTCCTGCAATATTATTTGTTATATCTTTATCTTTTTGAAATCTGGGGATGCCTAATATTTCAGGTAGGTCATTTGTTGAGAGTTTTGGCTCATATGACTCATCCATAGCAATATACTTAGCTCTGTTTCGAATAACTTTTGCAATTTGCTTCTCAAGATTACGTACACCTGCTTCCCTTGTATACTCATCAATTATTTTTTCAATTAAAGCTTTGTTGAATTTAACCTGAGCAGGCTTTACACCATGTTCCTTATACTGTTTTGGAAGTAAATGTCTTTTAGCTATTTCAATTTTTTCCTCGAGTAAATAACCGCTAAGGTCAATTATTTCCATTCTATCACGCAAGGCAGGGTGTACGGTAGATAAAGTGTTTGCCGTTGCAATGAACATGATGTTTGAAAGGTCGTACTCAACCTCTAAATAATTATCGTAAAAAGAATTGTTTTGTTCAGGGTCAAGTATCTCAAGAAGAGCAGCCTGAGGGTCGCCACTGTAATTATTACCGCTAACTTTATCAACCTCATCCAACATGAATACAGGGTTAGATGTTTTAACCTTTTTGAGACTTTGAATAATTCTACCGGGCATTGCACCTATATATGTTTTACGGTGACCACGAAGTTCTGCTTCATCGCGAACACCTCCCAGCGACATGCGCACATATTTTCTTCCCAGTGCATGTGCAATTGATCTACCCAAAGACGTTTTCCCAACACCCGGAGGCCCAACAAAACATAATATTGGCGATTTCATATTATCCTTTAGCTTGAGTACCGCTAAGTGCTCTATGATTCTGTCTTTAATTTTTCGAGTCCGTAGTGGTCGTTATTAAGTATTTTTAATGCATTGTTAAGATCTAGGTTATCTTTTGAGAATTTATTCCATGGTAATTCTACAAACAGGTCTAGATATCCTAGTTGTATAGAATACTCTGCAGCAGCAGGGTTCATCCTTTGAAGTTTTATCATCTCATTTTTGAAAACCTCTGCAATTTCATCTGACCATAACTTTTTTGCAGCTTTATCATTCAGGTCTTTAATTTCACTGTCATGAGGACCACCGCCAAGTTCATCTTGAATAGTTTTAAGTTGTTGATTTAACATGAAATCACGTTGCTGTTTATCCATGTCAACTTTAACTTTTTTCTGAATATCATGTTTCAATTCAAGCATTTGAAGCTCTTTGGTCATGATCTCCAATACTTTATTTGCACGTAGGTCGAGGTCTGTCATTTCCAATAGTTCCTGCTTTGCATCATTCTCAACATTTAAATTTGAAGACACGAAGTTTAACAAGAATACAGGACTTTCAATGTTGTTAATTGCGAAGACGGCTTCAGATGGAATAGCAGGCGATTTCTCAATAATTTGAATACTAAGATCTTTAACCGAAGATATTAGAGCACTAAATTTCTTATTCTCAGGAACCTTTCCTGTGTATTCAAGGCTAATAATCTTCGCTTTATAATATGGGTCTGATTGCGTAACTTCAGTAATTTCAAATCGTTTTTTGCCTTGTATAATTGCGGTAGTATTTCCATCAGGCATCTGAAGTATTTTAATCAACCTTGCTATCGTTCCAGTTTTTTGGAGGTCATCAATTTCAGGGTCTTCAACTTCTGCGTCTTTTTGTGCAACAACACCAATGGTTTTATTGCCTTGATATGCCTCTTTAATTAGCTTTATTGATTTATCTCGTCCAACAGTAATGGGTATCACTACTCCTGGAAATAGTACTGTGTTTCGAAGCGGAAGTATGGGTAATTCGTCTGGAACGTCTTCCGCGTTCATCATCTCTTCATCTTCAGTTGACAGTAATGGGAAAAATTCTGTTTCTGTATCCACTATGTCGGTTAATCCAATAATCTTATCCATATTTTGATATCCTGTTAAGTCAAATTGTCAGCCGTAAAATAAACTAAATTACAGCATGTTGTTTAATAATCATCTAATCAGTAAGATAGAGTTGTTTAGCTATGTGCAATCTTATCGATAGATATAGAATGAGTTGTTAGTCAATTAGTATGCCAAATCTGAATAAATGTAATTGGTTGTTATTATTTTTCCTTATGGCTGATATTGAAAAGTGTACTAAAAATATCTTCTTCGGTTTGGTCAAACTCCATGTTCCTTCTGCTGAAAACTGCCTTAGCAACCTCAATTAACTTTTTAAAGTTGTAAGGTTTTAATCCATGAGTACCTCCCCACATAAACGATGGAATGAAATTACGCTGGAATCCTGAACCGTAAATATTACTTGAAACCCCTACAACTGTCCCTGTATTAAACATTGTGTTGATGCCGGATTTTGAATGGTCACCCATAATGAGCCCACAAAATTGTAAACCTGTACTAATAAATGTATTTTCATTGTACGACCATATTCTAACAAAATCATATGTATTCTTTAAATTGGACGTATTTGAATCAGCTCCTAGATTACACCATTCTCCAATTACCGAATTTCCCAAAAAACCGTCATGACCTTTGTTGCTGTATCCAAAAATAACAGAATTGTTTACTTCACCTCCAACTTTTGAATGAGGGCCAATGGTCGTTCCTGAATAAATTTTTGCATCCATTTTTACTGTGCTATGCTCACATAGAGCAAAAGGACCTCTAATCTTGCTTCCTTCCATAATTTCAGCGTCTTTGCCAATATAGATAGGTCCATCGGTAGTATTCAAAAAAGCATATTCTGCTTTTGCTCCTTCTTCAAAAAATATCTTATCAGGATCACCAATTATAAAGTTGGTATCTGGGATAATGGAAGATTTTCTGTTTTTTGTAATAAGTGTAAAATCGTCTACTATTACTTGTGGATTAAGTTGAAAGATATCCCAGGTGTTATCAATTTTAAAAAAATCAATACTGGTATCGATTTTCTGGTAATTAGATTTGTTAGCTGTATTAATGTCGGATGTTTCAAATCTTATTGCAATTTCAAAATCACCTCTCATTAAAATTTGCCCTGGTTGTAAGCTATTAATTTTATTTAACAATTCAGTGGTGGGAAGTACTGAGCCATTAATAAGTATATTGTTATCTGAAATTATTGTCGGATATTTCTTGCTCAGATACTCTTGAGTTTTAAATGAAACGTTTTCGTTTAAGTATACTTCCCATTTTTCTTTAATTGTGAGGATGCCTATTCTAATATCTGCAACAGGGCGTGTAAATGTTAAAGGAAGAAGTTTGTCACGTTCAGGTCCGTCAAATAATATATAATTCATAATCTAGAAAAGTATTGTAGAATAATAACTTATTAAAGGAGATAAAAGTACTAAAAATCACAAAAAAAAAGTCTTTGCCAAAAACAAAGACTCTACTTTTAATTGTTGATAAGATATTTATTGCTAACTGTATCATTTTTAGCAACAATACATTTACTACTGATCTTTTTTATCAAAGTGTTTTTTGTACTTGTTTTTAAACTTGTCAACACGTCCTGCTGTATCAACCAGTTTCATTTTACCGGTGAAGAATGGATGTGATTTATTTGAAATCTCAAGTTTTACCAGTGGGTACTCTTTACCATCTTCCCACTCAATAGTATCTTTAGTGTTTGCAGTTGATCGTGTAATAAATGCGTAATCGTTTGACATGTCTTTGAAAACGACTAATCTGTAATCTTTTGGATGAATATCTTTTCTCATTTTTCTGATTTTTACTATGCTTTTTAAAAAGGGCTGCAAAAATATTACCTTTATTAAATAAATCCTAATTATTTTAATAAAAACTTTATGGCGAATATTTCATTATTGATTGTTAATTAAAAATTGCATTGTGTCAATTCCGTCAGCGTAATCCCAAAGTTTAGGATGTTGGCTTGCGCCGGGTGGTATTACGTTTTTAATTTCTTTTGAAATTGATACAATACATTGAATTTTGGAGCTATTTTCTTCCAGTAACCTATTAGCAACTTTTATGTCAGAATAATATTCGTAGCTTATAACACTTACTGGTGATGCAAAGCTATTTTCTTCGATAAGTAGAAGGTTGCCAGTGTCGAAATGTTGACTACCATTAACTAGATATATAGCTTTATTGTACTCGTAGTTGTTAAAATATTTATGATTTAAACTAACTTTCTCATTCGATGAAATAGTATCCAATAGTGTAGTAAAATCGTAATCAACTGGAATCATTATATGTGACACATTTCGGCAACCAAGTCCGTAGTACATAAAAATATCATCAGTAAGTTGTTTAAGCTCTTTTGCCGATTCCTTACCTGTTATTACAGCAATTCCATTTCTGCTTTTTCTGATAATGTTTGGGTATGTGCCAAAATAGTATTCAAAATACCGTGAAGTATTATTACTTCCAGTGGCAATTATTGCATCAAAATTTTGTAGTTGACTGGTTGTGAAGCTTATCATTTCTTCAAATGCAGGTTCGATACTTATAAGAAGGTTAGCAATTAAAGGTAGAAGTTTATTGTCATCGCTCGAGAGTTTTGCCTGAATTTTATTTCCAGATATTAGAACGGATAAGAAATCATGAAATCCAACTATGGGGATGTTTCCGGCCATTACAACACCAACAGTAATACTGGAGGTACTCTTTGTTAATTCTTGTTTATATGGTTTAATCCATGCCTCAAGGTTCGTTTTTGTAAGGCTTTCACCAATAGAGGTAAGCATGTATCTTACATTATCTTCAATAAACCACCCATTATAATTAACAGCATCTGTTACAGACTGTTCAAGCCTGTCCAGGATTTCATTATGATTTCCTTT
>FUWD012866657.1_pt1 | contig 19955 bp, 27 predicted proteins | sample 1063281 | NCBI WGS metagenome assembly FUWD01 (sample SAMEA79048168, study PRJEB19326) | metagenome | biome: marine | reverse complement strand
GACAACCCTAGACATTATGTCTTCGAAAGTCTTTTCATCACGGAGAGTGATTTCATAGCCTAGCTTTTCCATTAGAGACCCTTCCCTGCTGGGTGCATTGCCCTAGCGTAGCAACCCTGACAAACGAGAGTTGAACCATTGAATTTACCCTGAGAGATTGGGAACCAAACATTACAACCCTGACAAGACATTGCGATTGACTTTGACATATTTTCTATCCTTTTCTTTTGATACTCTAAGCTTATACCCACCCACGGACATTATCGATCCGACACGCCGTGTTTAGCTAAATTAGTTTTCACCACGCCAGATTTTGTTAGCGTAGCTCATTACCTCATCACGGATTCCTAAGTCTTCAGCAAACTTTAGGACAGCTTCACGCTTTTCATCAGCAGTACGGAACGCTGTTGCACCCTTAGCTGACATTACATCTTGCCAGGAATCAACTAGACGATTAGCTACGATTCCGACTGCATTTAGATTTTCTTTAGACATTTTATTATTTCCTATTCTTTTTATTTCTTAGTATCGAGAAATTACTACTCGATAAAAGTCATCATACTTATAAGCCTTTTCAATGGCTTCAGCTTCACGGAAGCTTACAATCATAGTTTCGTGAACGAAACCACCATCTTTTTCTTTTACTATTACTTTGAACATTTTAGTTCTCCTTTCTAAGAGACTTTCTTTTTATTTCCATATTTAGTTTTTCTTTCTTATATTATAAGTTTATACCCTATCCAACAAAAAGCAAGCCCGAAACCCACAAAATTTGAAGGTGTTTTTTGTAGGGTACATACAAGAAGTTATCCACATAGTTATCCACAGGCCGGCCTATTTTGCAGGGTATGTCAAGCCGACACGCCGTTAGTCCCAATAACTACGGTGTGATCGACCATATGAGTTAGTCCACCATTCAGGCACACTGTATTCGTTATCAATTGATTCTGTAGTTGTTTCATTATCCATATTAGTTATCTTCTTTCATTAGTTCTACATATACGCCCATCATTTCTTCCATGGACATATCTTCTAAGTCTGTTACACCATCAGGGGTGATTATCTTGAACATGAGCTATCCTTTCTTAGTGAGACATCTTGTTAGAGTGTCGCCACTTATAGTCGGTCATGAATGAGTTAGACACATGGTCACCACATGTCTCACACTTACCAAACCAGATAGTGTTATCTTTACGAAAACCATCATGAGGATTTACTACAGTAAACCCATCTCCAATTCCGTTAGTACGGATTTCCTTTATTGTTAGTGTAGTCATTTTAGACCACCTTTCTTTTAGTGAGAAACTTATTTGCTTATTTCTAAGGCTCATTTTCTCTATTTATCTTTTCTTTCTTATATTATAAGTCTACGCCTATATCTACAAAAAGCAAGCCCGAAACATACAAACTTTAGAGCAATATTTTATAGGGTATCACTATTGACATAGGGTAGAATTTGGGCCGGGTCATTTGCCAGGGTATGTCAAGGCAACACGCCGATGATCCCTATACCTATCAAGATCCCTATACATATAAGCCCTAGTGTAGAGCCTGCCCTCTCTAGAATTGGAGAGACCAGACCGCTACGATGAAGAGCTGAATACCTACTAGAGATAGACCTGCTACCCCTGCCCAGAAGATACCTCTGACGATAGAGCGTGTAGTGTAGTATGCGTTAGACATTACTTAGACTCCATTACCTTGAAGGCAGACATTGCCTTGATTTTAGTTGTGTACATCTTCTTAGCGATGTTCTGAGCGTGCCAAGTGCTGTATGCCTTAGCGAATACGGTGAAGCGTTCACCTGTCTCTAATTTACCTGAGACCTTGTATTCAATCAAACCGTTCATTTTCTTTTCCTTTACTCTTAGTTTCTTTATACTATAAGCATATATCTACCTACTGACATTCTCAATGCGACACGCCGTGTTTGTAGAAATTAGTTGAGATTATTTTTACTGAGGTGGCACCAGTACTATCAAGAAAACAGGCTCCCCGTGTGTGCGGACTATTCTTTTCTTGTGTATTCTACAGAAGTGTGTATCGTACATCTTTAAAAGATTTTCAGATTTTTGTCAATTTGAAAATACAAAATTTTTCAGATTTTGCCAGGTATTAAAACACATACACAAAACCCCCTATAGTACTCTACAAGGGGCTTCGTCTCTATATTTTGTTATGGGTAAATTGTTTTGATGATGATAGCCATGGCAATCCAAATAATGAGGACTACGATAACTCCACTAAGAACTGTGCTGATCTTCTTGATCATGGCAGCTTAAGATCTGGGGTATTTCGAATTAAACCAAATGTCAATCCATACTTATTAATAAGCTTATAGGAGACATGCAGATCCTTAGCAATCTGTCTCACTGATTTGGTTTGTAGTTCTTGTTCTAGCCAAGCCTTATCCTGATAAAGCTTTACATAGCCATCTTTAGCTGTTTCCATATTTCTCTCTCCTATTTGTTTCGAGGTATCCAATAATATCAGATATTACTTCTTACCACAAGTGCAGTTTCCACCACAGTTCATATCAATCACCATTTTCCTTCAGGACAACTTGCTTGACGCAATGTTGATTTAAGTTTCATGTAACATCCACACTTACGACATTTAACTAATCGTTTATCTAGGAATGGACATGCTCTACAGATCTCTAATCGTTGCTTGACAAGTTCATCATCTGATCTAGGCTGCATAGGATTGAACAAGTCTAGGAACTCTACGTCTCCGTTATCCTTCATAAGTCTATTCTACACCATGTGGATAAGGACATTTAGCTTCTTTTGATAAATTTTCGACGGTATCGTCAGCAACGAAGTTGCTTTGGTCAAAAACAGTGTCATTCTGACCCTTATAGACCATATCAGCACTCTCTACTACGTTCTTTTTGATGTGATGCATTACTAGATCACGTATCCCTGATCGCTCAGCCATGTCATAGCGAGATTGAATGGTTTGATTCTGGTTATAGCGGATAGAAACCTGTCCAAGCTCTTCAGCAATGTTGTATAGCTCTGGTGTCAGGTTAAATCGTTTGAAGACTATCTTCTTATCCGTCATAAACTCCATATAACATAGAGCGTCACCTTGCTTGACCTCAAACTTACTTGTACCATGTGGGATATGATAGTCAAGGTTCATAGTTCTAAACCATTGTCCGACATCCATCTGTCCAAAAGAGAACAAAGCACCCTCACAAGGAGTAGTTGCTGGATACCAAGGAGCTGTGAGTCTCATCTCTACTGGCTCATCTGCAAATACAAGCCATTGGAGGTTATACAGCACATTTGTATACCCTGGGAATGAGCTAGCTCGGTTTTTACGCAGTTCTACAATAGAGTTATTGTCAATAAGCTCGGTGTAATTTTCACTGTTGTTCATTTCCTCAAGTCTGCCTTCAGGAATGTTTATCGTGTCATCCATACCTGCGTACATTACAAATATGTTACGCATTGTTTCTCGGTTAGCAGGACACTGCAGCATCTTAGATCCTGCTATCTTCTCACCATGCAACTTAGAAGCCAGAGAAACTGGTTTGGGGAATAAAAGGTTTAGGGCGATCTTGTCTACCATCACAGAAGGTGACCAATAGACGGTAATTGTATCTTTTTCTCTCATAGACCCATTCTAACACAACTGAATAACTCCCCATAAACGGTGCATAGCGTGAACTTCGTTGTGTGTCCTATGCCGTATGAGGAGCTATAGATATAGTGTACACCCATTATGGTAGAAAGTCAAATCCCCCAACTATAAGACGGAGTAGTGAATTATAGTTGGAGGATGCTTGGTTTACTTGACTGGGATCTATAGTATATCAAAGAAAATCCCCCTGCACTAAAGTTCGAGACTTGAACAGGGGGAGATCTTAGCAAAGGACTTCCTTCGCCATGAGTTGGTCTTGGATTCACAACACCAAAGGAGAGACCTTGTTCTCCTATTAATAATATTATAACAAAGAAAATCTCCCCTTGCAAGCAGAGGGGGAGATCGAGACAATTCTATTATAGCACCCCACCGAGGAATTGAACCCCGTCCAACAGGTTTGGAATCTGTCATGCTGCCGTAACACTTGTGAGATAGATGCAGACCCACCCAGAACCTCCGGAACAAGATGAACTCTGCATATTAATTATAGCAAAGATTTTTACACATTGCAATAATATGTAAAGAAAATCGCAAAATCTTTACATATCGCCTAAAATGTCTTAGGTCAAATGAAAGGTTTATGCCTTGTATAGTCGTAATTAAGTGGTTTAATGCCTGTTATATTCGTCATTATTCAACTATTCGGGATTTCCGAACAGTTCACTTATTCGGTTTTTCCGAACAACTCAAAATCAGCACGTACGTTCCCAAAAGTGGGAAAAGACTATACAATTTCCCGATAATGGGTCTAAATCTGCACGTACGTTCTTAAAAAGCATAAAAGACTCGTGCCATAATTGTTCCGTTACCAATTTGTTACCAAACCGTTACATAAACGTAACATTACATCCCCCATATTCAAACAAAGACCCAGGTATGAGGGGCAAAGGTTTGTAAGGGGGCTATATTTCTCGCCGCCGAACTTTTTAACGCCGACGAGCTTATGTGCGATTAAATAAGTTATCAACATATTGTGGATAAGTTTTAAAACGTACACTATAATTGAAATATCATGACAGTTGCGGAATGGCAGGGGATCCTAGGTTTAATCATAGGTGTCGCAGCCGTCGCAGGAATTGTCTTTACAATCCTCCGCTTTTACATCAAAGCATTTGCTAAGCAGGAATTAGAGGATATCAGACACGAACTCAAGCCTAACAGTGGATCATCAATGAAAGATCAGGTTACGAGACTTGAAGCAAATCAACAGCAGATCACAGAGACTCAAAAGATCGACAGCGAAAGATTCGATCACAAGCTAGATAAACTAGAAGACAAAGTTGACAAGATGTTTGAGATCATTCTCAAGCACTTCGGTAATCACTAATTACTATAAACTAAAGATATATTTACTATATATAAGTATATAAGCTATCTTCACTTGCTGTTATAGTTCTCTTCTCTATTATTACTATTATACACACACGAATCTTGATTTTGATACCAAATACCCCATTTTAAATGTTACAATTGTGTAACGTTATCAATATGTTATACTTTTAATTAAGAATACTATCTAGGTAACTCTCTCTCATACCCACTTGCCTAGGTAGTATTCTTTTTGTTTTTACATTGATGATATACTTAAATTACTATGAATTGTTGCAGCGATAATACCTTTATTGGTTCTAAACCTTTTAATGTTAAGTGGAATATTGTTAGAGGAGATACAGCTTCGCTGTTGATTGAATTCCTTGATGACGATGAAGTAACTTATATTAGTACTGATGGATGGGAATTTACTTCTACAGTATTTGATCCTAAGACTGAAAGATTCTATGAGCTTGAAATAGATAACTCTATTGATGGAAAAGTAACAATTCTAGGTACCCCTGATGTAACAGAAGAATGGGGACTTGGTATTAGGTCTGCAGTAGCAGAACTAAGCTTTGATCTACAAGTAACACTTCCAGATGATACCGTTTGGACAGCAGTACTAGGAGTTATCTCTGTAGCTGGTGACGTTACTGGAGGAAGCCTTTAATGGTTATTAAGGTTTCTGTACCAAAAGAGAATTTGCCACCGTTGCTACGGGTAGGCACAAAGATTCACAAAAACAAATAGGAGAGAAATGACAATTTACGATACACCAGCCATGAGCTGGCAAGACTTTCTAAACATTCCAAATGGAGAGACTGTCTTTAATCATGGAGCATCCGAGTGTGTTGCTCTAGCAAACCTTTATAACGAGGGTGTACTCGGCGGAGGCTTCGTTGCAGTAGGATCAGCACTCCAGTGGTGGACCAATGGTAATGTCTCGGCAAACCACGGTTTCGATCGTATCGACTCAAACCCACAGGTCGGAGATATCTTCATTGCATCTTGCGACATTTACAACTGCCAGTTTGGACACATTGGTGTAGTTGTTCGTGCATGGGATGGATCTACCTTCGGAACCATGGAGCAGAACGTGTACGGAGAATTCGTTTCTCGTCACGACCGAACAATGGCTAACGTTGACGGATTCCTTCGTCCACAGAACCAGTCACACCTTGCTGCACCTGCTGCACCAGCACTAGCTGGAAACCAGCGTATCGCAGGACCAAGCGGTGCTAACCGTCGTGCAGAGCCAAACACTCAGGGAGAAATCCTTGAGCCACACCTAGACGCAGGAGTTGTTGGAAACTTCGTTAACTTTATCCATGGAGAAGATCCATATGGTGCTGGAAACGATGTATGGTTCCAAGGAATTTCTGGACACTGGTTCTATTCAGGTGCGTTTGAAGATCAGGGTACCCACGATCTCAACGACGTAACTGTTTATGCTCCAATCCCTACCCCAGTAGAGCCAGGACCAGTGGCTCCATCTGTTCCAGACGTACAGCAGCCAGAAGAGGTTGTTATTACAATTGAAACAGAAAAAGAGAAAGAAATCACCATTACCAAGCCTTCAGTTAAGCCTGAAAGCGTAGAACACAAGGAGAAAACAATGGCAGAGCCAACCGCATCACCAAAGAGTGACGTATCCGCAGCAGAGTGGATCGCACGTCAGAACCAGCTAGTCTCTGGACTAAAGCCAGCAGACCTAGGTTCAATCATCACCAACGCAGTTACTCGTAAGGTTGTTTGGGCAATCTATGGACTAACTGGTCTTGTAATCATTGCCCTCATGGGTGGACTAACAGCAGCCCAGTGGCTTGCTCCAGAATGGTTCATCTTTGCAACTGGTGCATACACAGCTATTGGTCCAGCATTTGCTTCACTAGCTATGGCTAACATCAGTACCAAGAAAGACTAATAAGTCTCACAAGCTGAGTACCCCTGCCGAATAGGTGGGGGTATTCTTCTTTATCTCTGCTATAATTTAACTATGGCTTTTCCAGGTACCTATAACATTAACTACTACAAGGGTGATACCTTTGAGTTCAGAATCTATCCGAAAGATTCAGCAGGTGCTGCATTTGACATTACGAACTACACACCAGTATTCACACTATCCTCAGCTAGAGGATCTGCTGGTATCGTAGATCGAATCACAGCATATTCTGCAAAGTCTACTGACGGCACATATATTCTTTGTGCAATTCGTCCAGCAGACGGCATGTCTCTTAACTCAGCTAACACTTATGTGTACGATGTTCAGATTACTGACCTAGATACAGATGGTGCTGACGAGATCTACTATGACAAAGTCTTCACACTTTTGACTGGAACCATTTCAGTTACAGACCACGTAAGCGGAGCAGTATAGTCTAATGCCAGATGTAGTTTTAGCATCAGATGACCTAACAGTTCTAGGTGGACCAGCTACAGTCAATGTCGAGGTTGACTTTGGCAAGCAGGGACAGCGTGGAAGCATCACATACAGTGGACCAGGAAAGCCAGGTCCAGAAACTTTGGGCAGCGTAAGTCTTCAGCTTTACGACATGTATATTAATACAAACTCTCTAGATAGTGAGTACGGATACCTTTATCAGTACACCGTTGCAGATGGAATTACAACGCCATTCTGGAAACAACTTCTTAACATCACTTCAGTTTCCTAGTATTTTTATACTATGGTATAATCTTATTAGTGATTAATTATGGCTGAATCTATTGGTACCGCTTTTCCGACACAGATCCCAGTATTGGGTGACGATGCGGATATTCGAGAAGCGTTTAAACTGTACCACTACGGATCAGTTGATGGTGACACCAATGGTGTTGCAACAGCATCTATCGCAGGATATCTAAATAGTCTAACAAATAGCGTTAATGGTAAAATTGCCGCATCTGTTATTGACGGTAAGGGTGATATCATCGTCGGTACTGCAAATGATACAATCGCAAAGTTATCTGTTGTTAGTACAAATGGTCTCGAATACGTATTAGCTATTGACAATACATCTGCGACTGGCCTAAAATGGGTCATGTCAGGAAAAGATGAAGAGAGAATTTCTAATATCATGGGAGTATACTAATGGCAGTAACACAGAAGGTGTTCCATCGTGGAGCAGCTGCGACAACTAGCACAACACTATACACAGTACCAGCAGCAACATCAGCAATCGTTACAAACGTACTGGTGTCTAACTCAGCATCTACAGCACAGTCTGTAACTATCCTTTTGGATGGGGTTGCAATTATTTCAGGTGGTCCAGTTAACGCAAATGACGCAATCGTCTTGGACATTCGTCAAGTTCTAGAGACCACAAAAACAATAACTGGATTTGGTTCCAGTGCCGATATCAAGATTCACATTAGCGGAGTCGAAATCGCCTAACAAAACATACCACTAACGTGGTTTGTTGATTGGAGGAGGATACGTTTTGCTATCCATTTTTAAAGTTGTATTTTTAGTAAATACATTAGTTCTACCAAGTACTTGCCAGGGTATCGTTTGCGGTATCGTGCCAGAGTACAAAGAAGCTGTAAAGTATGAGACTCAGACATTAACAGTTAAGTCTGAAGCCACAATTTCAGCAGCAAGAGACAACGTATCTGTCGGTCTGTCTCCAGTATCAAGTCATGCAGCATCTTCATCTGAGAGTGTATTCATTCCACTTCCAAATGGAAGCCTTGTACAGTCTGCAAGTAGATATGTTGGTATGAACTGGGATTGCACAATGCTTGTAGAGCAGGCACTGCGTGACATCGGAATTAATGTCGGTGATGTAGGACCAATGGGATTCGGATCAGCAGGTTCTGTATTCAACGATCCGTCACAGGTACAAGCTGGTGACATCATGATGCGTGGAGGCCACGTAGCAATCTATCTAGGAGATGGATTTGCTATTCATGGTGGATACAACGGTAGAGTAGCTATTATTCCAACATCACCATCAGAGTTTTATTCATTTGTTCGTCTAGGCTAACAATCGTGATATAATTAGTTATCATGGCTAATAAGACTTATAATGTTGGTAATACCCCTCCAGAGGTTGTCTGGACTGTTGTTCGTGGAGATACCGCTTCTTTTAAGGTATACGTAACAGACGATGCGAAGCAACCACTGATCATTGATGACTGGTCTATCTCTATGAAGGTAAAGCGTCCAACAGATCCAGCAAATGCTGGAGTTATCACTGATGCTGCAACTACAATCCTAACCCTAACACCAGAAGCAGATCCAGACGATGCTCTTGGAGAATTTACAGTATTCCTAGAGGCCTTGCAATCTGTAGTTCTTGAAACTGGAGACATCTTCGATATCCAGCTAACCCAGCCTACTCGTGTATGGACAGTGGCCCAGGGTAGAATGATAATCCTAGAAGATGTAACAGACTAATGGCTAAAGCAGTAATATCTGACAAGTCATATGGCCAGGTAAAGTCTGCAAAGTCAGAATCGTTTGGAATATTTAAGGCAATCTTTAAGCCTATATCTTCAACCATAAATAATGTTGGCTATGCTACAAAGTCGGTAAAGACTAAATCATATCCACTATCCTCAATCTCTTACCCACAGGTAAATGCAAAGGTAACAGAGGTTCTTCCATTTAGAGTAAAGTTTACAACCATCGGAATAGATGGCTATGGTCCAGGCAACCCTGCACCTATCGGTATAGCTGTTATCGGAATCAATAACTATATTCTTTAATACAAACTGGTATAATAATACTAGTATGTCCAGAATATCCGTTGACCAAGTTAAGGCAAGTTTTGAGACTGGCGATCGCCCTACAGGTGCTGATTTTGCTAATCTTATCGATACACTAGTCCAGCAGGCAACAGATCTTGGATCTGCAGGTAACAACGAACACGAGATCAATGGTATCGAAAACGAAACTGTAATTGACTCATTCCCTACTGCACAGTGGAGAATGGTTAAGTACTTAGTTTCTATTTCAAAGACTACCAATGGTGACAACAAGTTTTACGCTACCGAAATTGGAATCTTGATAGATTCAACAAATGTTAACGTTTCAGAGTATGGCGTTATAGACAACGATGGGGATATTGGAACCATTAGTGTCTCAAGGAATGGTCCGAACCTAGAACTTAAGGTCGCTCCAAATCCTGCAGTTAGGCCAGTTACAGTGCGATTTGCTCGTATTGGACTTAAGGCATAAATAAGGAGATTATTATGGCAACAGTAAATAAAGACTTTAGAGTCAAACACGGCCTCGTCGTTGAAGGTACGACAGGTACGATTAACGGTGAGGACATTCTCACAACAGCAAATACTACCGACAATCTTACAGAGGGTAGTACTAATGTTTATTTCACAGACGGTAGAGCAAAAGACTCTGCTGCATCATTGCTTACAAATGCAACACTAACAAACCTAACCATTACTGGTACTGGTTCTGGTGGACTAACCATTACCGCAGAAAATGGCGTAGCTGATTCAGATACAGATGACCTCACAGAAGGTCTTACCAACCTCTACTACACTGACACACGTGTAAAGAGTGTTATTGATGAAGCTATTACAAACGGTACACAGACAAACATCACAGTAACTTATGATGATGCCACCAACACACTATCTTTTACAGCAGAGAACGGTGTAGCAGACTCTACTACAGATGATCTAACCGAAGGTGTAACAAACCTTTACTTTACAGACCAGCGTGCAATTGACGCTGTTGGTGGTTCTGCTACAGATATCAATACACCAAACACAGTTGTAAAGCGTGATTCAAATGGTGACTTCGCTGCTGGAATGATTTCTGCAGACCTTACTGGTGATGTCACTGGTACCGTTTCAGATATCTCAAACCACGATACTGATGACCTTGCCGAAGGCACAGCAAATGTTTACTACACAGACACACGTGCACGGGATGCTCTAAGTGCTGGTAACGGTATTACATACACATCTTCCACTGGTGAGATTGCTGTAGATACAGACGTAATTGCCGATAAGGCATATGTCGATTCTGTCGCTGCAGGTCTAACCTGGAAAAATAGTGTTCACCTGCTTGCCACATCGAATGTCTCATTGACTGGTTCAACTGGAACACTTATTATTGATGGACACGCAGCCCTAACAGACACCCACGGTGACGGATACAGATTACTCCTAGTAGGACAGTCAACAGCATCTGAGAACGGTATCTATGTTTACTCAGATAATGGAACTGCATACACGCTTGCTAGATCAGATGATGCTGATGTCTATACTGAGCTAGTTGGTGCATCCGTATTTGTACTTGAGGGAGATACATACTCAAATACTGGATGGGTTCAGTCTGACCACTACATTTCAAGCTTTGCAGGCCAGGACTGGGTGCAGTTCTCTGGAGCTGGAACCTATACGGCTGGTACTGGTATCGACATCAATGGAAACATTATTTCTGTTGACGCTACCTCGGATGAAATTACAGAGGGTACAACAAACCTCTATTTCACAGACCAGCGTGCAGTTGATGCAGTAATCGGTGGAGCAGTAGATACTGATGACATCGAAGAAGGTTCTACTAACCTTTACTTTACAGACTCACGTGCTGTAACAGCTCTTGAAGCAGTTACTCCAAACTTTGTATCTGTAGATGTAAATGATGTAGCACGACAGGTTGCAGCTACAACGCTCATTGAGCTTGCAGCTACAGCAGAAGCCGTTTACTCATTCGCTAAGTCAACATACCGTTCAGCTAAGTTCTTGGTTAAGGTGTCACATGGATCTCACACTGAGATTTCTGAGGTACTTTTAACTCTAGATACATCAGATAACGTAGCAATCACAGAGTACGCTGTTGTTGGAACTAATGGATCTCTTGGAACCATTACCGCAATCGCTGGTGCTAGCAATGTTGATCTAATCGTAGACGCTGCAAATGATAATTCTACAGTCACCGTCTTTGGTACACTAGTAGTATAGTCAATTAAGGAGGCGGTAGCTTTTGGCAACAGATAATAAAGACTTTAAGGTCAAAAATGGTCTTGTTGTTCAAGGAGCTACCGCCACCGTTGGCGGCAGTGATGTTCTCACTAAAGCAGAAGCAGACATTGCCTACATCAATGATCGAGTTGGTGAGATTTATTACTATGGTGAAAACCCACCATTAACGCCAAACATTGGTGATCGTTGGGTAGATTCTGCAACTGGCTATGAATATACCTGGCTTGATGATGGAACATCTACTCAATGGGTAGAAACACGTGGTAGCGGCTACGTAGGCCCTTCTAACGAGCTAACAGTTGGAACCGTATCAACGGGTGCAGCAGGCTCTAATGTCTCCGTAGACATCACTGGAGAGTCTCCAGCACAGACTTTAAACTTTACTATCCCACGTGGAGATAAAGGTGACAAGGGAGACCAGGGTGACCAAGGTATTCAAGGTATCCAAGGTATCCAGGGAATCCAGGGTGAGCAGGGCATTCAGGGTGTCCAGGGTGAAACTGGAGAAGGCGTTCCAGTCGGTGGAGCAGGAGGGTATGTACTAGCTAAAGCCTCAGCAACAGACTTCGATACTCACTGGGTACTCGCAGCTTCTGGTGGTGGCGGTAGCATTAATACTAGCGATACTGCTCCAACATTCCCTAATGATGGTGATATCTGGTATGACACTACAGATGGAAACTCTTATGTATTTGTTGAAGATATAGATGGCGGACAGTGGGTTGGATTCTCAGCAGACCCAATTGGCCCTGCAGGTATTGGTATCCCTGCTGGCGGTAACGCAAGTCAGATTTTAGCTAAGATTACTAATGGTGATTATGCCACTGAGTGGATTGATCTACCACCATCAGAACTAGCACTACAGACGGATGTTGATTTAACCACCCCAGTTGCTGACGGGCAAGTGCTTGCGTATAATGATGCGACTAGCGTTTGGGAAAATAAGACTTTAGATATCTCTGCTACAGAGGTTAGCGACACAGCACCAGTTGGTGCCACCGAAGGTGATGCCTGGTTTGACTCAAGCCTAGGAACACTATACATCTATACTTCGGGGGTATGGGTAGAAGTAAAAGCTAACTCCGCACTAGACTCTACACTTCCAACAAGAGTAGACACAATAGAAACAAATGTAACGTTCCTAGAAACTCGTGTTGACAGCATTGAACCTACCGTTGCAACAATGATTACTAGCAAGGCAAATGTTGATGGAGAGAATAGCTACTCTGGATCTCAGATCTTTGTACCTGCAAACTCTGCTTCTGTGCCAGTAATTGCACGTGCTGTAAGTGCACAGAGTGCAGACTTGATGCAGTGGCAGGACTCTTCTGGTACAACGGTTGCAAGAGTAACGCCAACCGGATCTATATCTGGAACTCAAATCGTTGGTGCAACACCTATAAACTCTGGATCAACTGGCGGTATTTCAGTAAAAGCACCAGCTTCTGGGACTCAGACATCGGCATACCTACAGTTTGTGAATAACTCATACACTGCTCAATGGGGAGCTATAGAGTCAACATCATCTGGCGTCATGAACCTCTCTGCTACATATGTTAGATCACCAAATAATCCAGCTTTTAGAGCCTACTATCCATCTGCTGCAGCTGGTGCTGCAACTATTTCGTTCTCTGGTAACGATGCAAATTTTTCGGGTAGAAATTCTGGATGGAATGGATCCAATAGGTTTACAGCTCCCATAGCTGGCGTTTATGTTTTCTCGTTTGCTATCTTGATAAATCCATCACTTGCTAGAATTAATTTTAGGATTAATGGAACAGCAAGTACAACTTATGGTGAAACTCTTATTGACGGATATAATTCATACGCATCGCCATCAATGTCTATGGCATTCAAGTTAAACGCAAACGACTATGTAGAGCTATACAATGAGCAGGCCTCTGTCTATGGAACCGCATACGGCTCATTCTCTGGTTTCTTTTTGGGATAGTGTATAATAAAATTATGGAAATTACAATTACACTTACAGAAGCTGAAACAAAAGCACTTGCGTATGTAGCATATGACCCACAGGAGTGGGCGGAAAATGCAGTAAAAGAGCGTGCACGTATTGCTATGGAAGAGATTTTCCAAACAGAGGCACAACGTATGCTAGCAGATCCAACAGTAACTAGCATTCCTGCAGACCGTGAGGCTGTAGTTTTAGCGGCAGATATCAAGAGTGCTGCAGAGAGACAAGCAGAGGCCGATCTAGCTAATGGCAATCAACTTTCCAACTAATCCATCAGATGGAGAGGTTTATTCTGGATACTATTACGACTTAGCAAAAACTGCTTGGCGTTCTTTGCCATTGCTACCAGCCCAGTCAACAGCATCATCAACCCCACCGCTTACAGCATCACCAGGTCAGTTTTGGTTCAATACTAATGAAGGTATTCTGTTTACATACTTCTCTGACGGCACAAGCTCTCAGTGGGTAGAAGTGAAGGCAAATTCTACGCTAAACTCTACTATTACACCACGCATTGATTCGCTAGAGGCATCTAGAACATCAATGCTTGCTACAGATACATCGCTAACAACTAGAGCAACAAATCTAGAAACGTTTCAGTCTGCGGTAGTTGCAGGAACACAAAAGCTACCAGGATCGGTTGTGCAGGTGCAAGAGTATCGTGGAGTGGCCGAAGTAAGCACAACAGGAACTCCAGTAGACCTAATCAATATTACCTTTACAACAAAGTTTGACAACTCAAAGCTTTTTTTGCAATACTATACTGGCCAGCTCTACTTAAATAAAGGTGACACAAACCCAGAAATATTTTTTCAAGTTGATGGTGTTGATCAGGGTCTTGATACCGATCATATTTTTTATGGTATTGGTACAGGCTCTAGGCCAGTAGCCACAATTCCATTGCTAACATCATCAGTCGGTGTTGCAGGAAATCATAATGTAAAGGTCCGTGGCGGATCTTATAATGGTGGCACAATAACATACAACTGGCAATCAGGCGGAACCCAGCCTAGAAGATCAAGATTTATAGTTATGGAGGTAGCACAATAATGCCACTAGATTTTCCAGCCAACCCAACCAATGGCCAGATTTATGGCAACTACTATTACGATACCTCAAGTCTTTCTTGGAGATCAAGTCCACTAACAAATGGACCAGCTTATATTTCCGATATCATTCCATCTGGTGCACCAAATGGTGGTATTTGGTATAACTCAGCAGATGGAACTCTATTTGTAAAATATTTAGATACCTGGGTTGAAGCAAGATCCAACCCAAAAATTATTCCTGGGTCAATTGTTCAGGTTTTGCAGTCAAGTAGTGCTACGGCACAAGTTTTTAACGCAGGCTCGCAAGATAACAAAAACTTTTATGATGTTTCTGGTCTATCTATAACTGTTACTCCAAAATTTATAAATAGCAAGTTTTTGATTACAAGCTCAGTAAGTGTTGGACACCACACAAATGCATATAACTCATATTTTAGATTTACAAGAGACGGATCGGCAATTGGTGTATCAAATAGTTTAAACAATAACTTTCAGGCTCATGCTGGATTCAGAACTGCAGTAGCTGCACAGGTCGGTGTTATTTCATTAAATCATCTAGACTCACCAGCAACACTTAGTCCAGTAACATACAAGGTTCAAATATCTAACACTGGTGGTAGCACATACCCAGCCTATGTAAATAGGTCAGACCAGTCGGCGGCGTGGGAAGCAGGACTCATGTCTACAATAACATTGATGGAGGTAGCACAGTAATGGCACTAGCATTTCCATCAGAGCCAACAGATGGTCAGGTCTATGATCAGTATATATATAGTGCTGCAATCGGGGCTTGGCAAAATCAAAATGACCCAACTAATGTGGCAACACTAATCACTGGTAAGGCCAATCTTGCTGGGGCATCATTTAGTGGTCCAGTTACAATAGTTCAGCCATTAATTTATGGAAAGTTGACATCTGGGTTTGTAGGCAATGGGTATATAACTGCCACAAGCGTATATAATGTTGGTGGATTCTCAGCAATAACAGGACAGCAAAACATAACAGTTCCAATTGCTGGTAAGTATCAGATTGATACGCAGCAACTTATAGCACCGAATGGAGCTGGGTATTGGGAACTTAGGATTAATGGTACAAGGTATATACATGCATATACGCCAAGCTCTATGATGGATCTTCATATTCATACAATTAGACATCTAGAGGCTTTTGACACAATTAGCTTTTTCTATTCAGGAAATACCCCGAGCTCCTGGAGCGATGAACATAGTCGATTCTCAGTAGCGAAGATTGCTTAGTTAATCTGATACTATAGTTATATGGCTCTTAACTTCCCATCAAATCCAACTAACGGTCAGGTATTTGGCAAGTATATTTACAACTCTACAAAGAGTGCTTGGGAGATTGCACCAAAGAGTACGTTTCAGATTGCTCTTTCTGACGTTGCCCCGACAGTTCCAGTACGTGGTGATATGTGGTTTGATACAGCTAGCGGAACAACGTACGCATACTATGAAGATGTAGACTCTTCTCAGTGGGTTCAGATTATTGGATCTACTGGTGAAAAGGGTGAGGGCGTAGATGCTGGCGGTACAGCAGGGCAGATCCTAATGAAGGATAGCCTAAGTAACTTCGATACTTCATGGCAAGATCCACAGGACGTACCACAGCTACAACACGATCTATTCATGACTATCATGGGTGCATACTAACCCTTTGTGTTATAATTTGTATTGGAGAACATTTTAATGCCTACAATTACTAAAGCACTTGCACGAGGATCTTTTGGCACGTCTATGTCAGATCTTTATACCGTTCCAACTACTGGCACCACCGCTATTCTTACTAACATCGTTGTAACTAATAGCACAAGCGGTAGCGTAACTTTCAATCTTCTTTTGGATGGTGTTGAGTTATTTGCTAATGCCCAGATAGACTCATATGGAACTCTTACGGTAGACCTAAAGCAAGTTCTTGATGCAAACTCTACACCAAAGAAGATTCGTGGTTTTGCAAATGCAGCAGGCGTAAGATATCACTTGAGTGGAGTTGAGATTTCCTAATGGGTACAGGTTCCTTTCCAGCTAGCAATAAGATTGCTCCAATTGATGTCTTTAGAGATCCAGTTGATAAGATCAGGGTGTCTACCCCACAGTCTCTTATCGATACAGACTTTGAGTACTCTACTCAGCCATCAAAGTGGGAAGGTCTCTCACTAGTTCAGAACTATCCTTCATTCTTTCCAAAAGGTACAGCGTTTCCAGCACTAGACCTAGCTTCTGTTACTGGTAATGGTGTTAGCCCTAAGTCTTCTATTACAGTTACTGCCGCTGCCGCACATGGCTTAGTTGCAGGAGATGTTATCGTTACGCAAGATGCTCTAAACCAGCTTGCAGACGGTACGTTTATTATCGATACCGTTCCAACAGCAGCTTCCTTTACTTATACAGCTAAGGGTATTGTAAACGGCTCTATTCAGGATACTGGATATACAACTGTTTATGGTGGTGGTATCTACAACGGTGCACGTATCACGCTAGACCCATCTGCATTTGCTATGTCATATTCTGGTACCACTATTTCTGTTACTACCGAAAATGCACACGGACTTTTCCCAGGTACACCAATTCAGATTCGTGGAGTAAGTGCTACAACTAATGCTCCAAATGGTAACTGGGTAATCTCTAGAGTTGCGACGCCAAATACCTTTGAGTTTGTAGTTACTACTGCCCCGACTGGAACACTCTCTGCAGGCACAAACTTTGCAAGCTGCCTTCTGTACACTCGTCCAGAGGGCTACCAGCTACACAGATCTACCGATGGTGGTGTACTTATCACAACTGGTGGAAACTATACTGGATCTCAGCAGATTCGTCAGACACGTCGTTACTTCCGTTATCAGTCTGGTAAGGGTGTTCAGTTCTCCAGTGGTGCCAAGTTTACACCTGCTTTTGACATTGCTACAATTTCAGCTTCTGGAACTACCGTTTCTATTACAACTCTACAAGACCATAACCTACAGGTAGGTGCCTCAATTAGAGTAGAGGGCCTGGTCTCTGGTAACGGTGCTGCGGATAGTGCAATTTATAATATTGAAACAACTGTCACAGCTGTCACTGGAACAAAAGCATTTACATATAGCACACTATCTGTCCCATCAGACTTACAGCCAGGTGGTGTTAATGCAATTATTAACGCTACGAGATGGCAGGGTGCAGCAGTACGCTCTGGAATGTTTGATACCCAGAATGGATTCTACTTTGAGTATGATGGCGAACAGCTTTGGGCTTGTGTGAGAAACTCTATCAAAGAGCTATTCGGTAGACTCTCTGTTGTTGGTGGAAGCAGCCTTGTTACTGGAACAAATACAAGATTTAGAGAGCAGATTGTATCAGGAGACTACCTAGTAATCAAGGGACAGTCGTATCAGGTGCTTCAAGTACTTTCAGATACACAACTTAGGATTGCTCCAGGGTATCTTGGAGACACAAGAGACAATGTTAAGTACATCAAGACACAGACAAGAAAATTCCCACAGTCAGAGTGGAACATCGACAAGATGGACGGCACTGGAAAGTCTGGATATGACATTGATGTTGCAAAGATGCAAATGGCTTACATTGACTATACATGGTATGGTGCTGGCTCTGTAAGATTTGGATTCCGCAGTACTGATGGTGAAATCATGTACTGTCACAAGGTTGTCAACAATAACGTAAACAACGCTGCATACATGCGATCTGGAAACCTTCCTGCACGGTTTGAGGCTATCAACTCTGGCCCATACAGTAGGTTGATTGCTGGTGCAACGGCGTCTAGAGGGTCTACACTAAATCCAACAGATACTACTCTTTATGTTGAGGATGTAACTGGTTGGTCTACTAGTGGATACCTTGTTATCCAAGACGCAACCAATTCAGAGCTTGTGTCATATACTAATATTGGAGAGTATGATGCAACGGTTAGGGGATATCCAGTTACTGGCTTATCTAGAAGAAATACATTCTCTATTGCAGGTGTAGATCCAACTGGTGCCTTCTCTAATACAGCATATACATATGCAGGAACAGCACAGTCCGTAAGCTTTATCCCAGATGCCTCACTAGGTGGTCTGGCCACAGGAACGGCACAGGTATCAGTTAAGTCAATTAAAAATACTTGTGCACCAGTAATTAGCCACTGGGGTGTGTCTGTAATTATGGACGGTAGATATGACGAAGACAAGTCATTCCTATTTACAACTGGTATGAACAGGTATATGTCGGTACCTGCTGGTGCCGTTGTACCTCTTCTTGCAATTAGAATTGCACCATCAGTAGACTCTGGTATTGGTAGAAACTTTGGTATCCGAGAGATTATCAATAGAATGCAGCTAGACCTTAATGGTCTTGGTGTCTCTTCATCTGGATCTTTTCTTGTAGAGGGAATCCTAAATCCAGCAACACTAGCTGGAACGGGCCTATCGTTCCCTGCATCATGGCAAGCAGTTACAGTTGGATCTGGATCTCTTGCACAGGTTATGTACTGGGATTCTACGAATGTTTATGCATCTACCCCGTCAACTGCAACTGGATCATATTATGGTGGAGATAAGATCTTCGGTTTCTATACTGACTTTGCTGCATCTGGATACGCTGCAACATCTATCTCTCTTGACACAGTTAGAGATCTTGGTACCTCTATTCTTAGTGGTAATGGTTCTGCTGGTAACGTTAATCCTGGATTCCCAACGGGACCAGATATTCTTATGATCTCAGCTAGAAACCTTTCCGCATCTGGTTCTGCAAACATTGCAGCTCGTATCTCATGGACTGAAGCCCAAGCTTAACCAAATAAGGTATAATGGGAATATGGTAGCACTTAATTTCCCAGCCAATCCTATTTCTGGGCAGGTATATGAAAAATATACTTACGATGGCACAAAGGGTGTATGGGCAATTACCCCATCAAAGCAGATCACCACATCTGATGTACAGCCTAATAATCCTGCGGATGGAGACTTCTGGCTAGATACTTCTGATGGCAAGCTATACGTTTACTACATTGATGCTGAT
>FUWD013021609.1_pt1 | contig 19979 bp, 16 predicted proteins | sample 1063281 | NCBI WGS metagenome assembly FUWD01 (sample SAMEA79048168, study PRJEB19326) | metagenome | biome: marine | reverse complement strand
CAAACTATTGAATAACGTATACCTTTAGTTACTGGTGTCACTTCATGTGGATATAAAAAATTACTTGGATATATGTGAACAGAGTTCGATTTCTTTTCCAAGTCTATTGTTTTCCAGAACCTAAGTTCTCCACCCTCATAATCATCATTTATACCATATGAAACTGTAACTGAACCAGCATCACCGTTAAGATCCGCATGATATGTTATTCTTCCAGTTTCTGGATACTTACATAACCAGTATCCGCTATATTTATTATAAAGATCCACCTCTTCAGGCAAAAAATCATTATAGTCTGAATATATTAGAGGAATAGTCTTTAACATCACCTTATGGCATAAATTCCACAACTCTTCCTCATCACCAGAACGTGATAGACATACATGAGATCTACATGTTTCTGTATTTTTCATATTATAAAATTTATCTGGTTTTGGTCTATCAATCTCGCCAAAATCAAACTCATCACACAAAGTTATAAATCTTTGGTGATCTTTTTCGTTAAGAATATTATTATGTGTATGGATATAATTTTGTAATTTCATTCAGTAAAATATGATTTATCGATAAATCCAGATAAACTAACTCTGGGATTCTTAACGTACCAGTCTATTTTCATTATGGAACTGTGAAAAATATATGCTGGATATAGAATTAATCTATTGAATTTCATAGGTTCATAATGATATTCTTCCCAAGCATCATCCATTAAATCTGAGTCAAAATCTATGTATTCATCCCGAGTATCTCTCATTTTTTCAAATTGCCATTCTTTATACTTCCAATAGTCTGAAGTTCTTTTGAATGACTTATCAACATTTTCTAGATTCATGTCTCCTGCTTCAGAATGTCTATAAAATCCAGTACCACCTTGTTGATCGTCTTCATTCAAATACAAAACAAATGCCATCATTGCTGGATCGACATGAGGTTGAATACATTTTCTTGCACACTTACAACCACCATGAATTACATTGATTTGATAATTCCAAATATGATCTTCTATTTCCTCTTCTGGAATATCAAAGTCTGTATATAAATCAAGTAATTGTGTAACTGCTGAGTCAATTTCATAAAATCTATTAGGAACCTGACCAATCCACCCAGGCATTAATGACTTGGAATCGAGAGTATTTAATACAAGAGGAGTGGGTTCAACATATTCTGATATCAACTTATGTGGATCCAATAAAAAATCATCAACAACAATTACAGGATGATTTTTTTCTCCTATCTGTTTGTTATTGATGATTGCATCGGGATTAACTTTAATATTTTCAGGTTCTACATAATTTAACTGCATTATAAAATACCCATTTCTAATATTTATTTGAGTTTTTCAATCTCCTTTCTAAGGGAATCAATCTGGTCAGATTGTTCCTTGATTGCCTCAATTAGAAGTGGGACAATTTTTTCATACTGAACAGTAATGTACTTTTTATCAACTGGTGCAGGTTTTACTGCTTCGGGAAGAACTTTTTGAACTTCTTGTGCAGAAACACCGACATAATCAATTTCAGTATTAAATCCAAGTTTACCGGCAGTTTCATTAAAGTTATAAGTGAAACCGTTGAGTGAACAAACTTTATCAAGAGCATTAGTCAGTTGAACTCTATTAGTCTTCAGACGATCATCAGATGAGAACGCAGTAATGTCTTGAGTTACTGCAAGATTGCCACCGTTAAATGACATTCTAGTATCTCTTGCTAATGTTTGATATCCAGTACTATTAACCATAACTGGATACTGAGTTCCACTAGTACCATTAGAAATGTTAATTGTATTTGCTTTATTTGCAGTACCAGTTGTATTTTGGTTTAGTGTTGGAACCAATGATGCGTCAAGTGTTCCTCCTACAATATCATCAGCACTGATTTCAGGAACTACACTAGAAGGTAGTGTTCCTGATGTGATGTTTGATGCGTTTATGTTAGTGACCTCGGTACCATTACCAATAAAAGTACCCCTGAAATTAGGAGCATAAACTGAACTACTCTGGTAGTAGAAACTACCACTGACTGTTGTTGCAGTCTGTCCAGTATTGTATAGAATACCTTTTCCAAGATCAACATCTACTGCCTTAGTCGCATTAGAGGCAGTTCCTGTTAGATTACCAGTAACGCCACCAGTGGCGGTTATACTGCCACTTACGGAGAGTGTACCACTAAGTGATCCATTACTACCACTTATAGTTCCTCCACTGAAACTATTTGCGGTAATAATATTACCTTTAAAGTTACCAGAACTATCTCGGGAAACAATACTAGCACTACTTTGATTAGTAGAAGACGTATTCATTCCATCAAGTAAGTCTGCATTAAAGTTGGTGACTTTAGTTGTAGATACACACTTGAATGGTGCATTGCCAGTGGCACAAGTAGATTCAAATTGGAATGATTTTACTTTACCATTAGTACCACAATCAATATCCAGTTGAGTGATACCACCAGCAGTATATCCATTCAGATATCTGATCTTAGCATCGGCACCTTGGTCAGCACTACTATTACCAACTTCCAACTTAGGTGTTTTAATAATACCACTGGAAGAAGGTTCCATGGTAAGTTCTTGCGATGTGATATTGTTAATCGTCGCAGAAGAACCACTATCAGTACAAGTAATTGTTGATGTTGCAGTAATTGCCGTACAATTAATATTAAGAGTACTAGCAGTTTTTGGATTTAATGTAGTTGCTTTAATATCATTAAATATTGCAGTTGGACCTACAATTTGTTGATCAAATTCAATTTCCCTAATTCTTGCAACAGAAGATCCACCCTGACATGTAAGATCTCCAGACAGAGTTAGATCTGTACCAGAACCAGTAGTATAATTAAGAGTCTTAATAGTGGCACTAGATCCACCATCAGTAACAGTCAGGTTATTTGTTACCTCAAAGTTAGTTGCAATACCAGACTGAATTCTAGGAGAATTGAGGTAGGAGGTTGCAGGAGAGTGGAAGTTGGTAATAACACCAACATTGATGTATGCACTGGTAATAGCAACTCTCGAAACACCTTGATATGTTAAACCACCGCCTTGTACTGGTAGTGCTACACTTCCTCCACCAGTATCATCTGGCATACCAGGACCAGTAAGACTTACAATATTTGCATGACCATTAAGTGTAGATCCTACTCTATTACCAATTGTCAGAACTCCACCAGGTCCAGTAGTTCCAACATTGAAATCAGTAGCAAAACCAGTTTGAACTACGAGATCTTCAGCAAAGAACTTACCACTACCATTCAGGGGATCTTGTTCTCTTACCGAGATATTACTACAGGTAATGTCACCCTTGATTGAGTTAATACCAGTATAACCAGAGGTAACCTCACCAAGGAAATCAACTTTACAGTTTGACTTGAAAGAAACATAAGTACCAACAACTTCCATGTTGTGTAGTCTAGATGTGCCTCCTTCATGTACTTGAGTGTAGTATCCGTAAGTTTCCCACTTAATACCCTCATCTGAGAATCCACCAGAGAAATTATACGCATAGAAGTTTGCAAGTTGCCTAACAACAATGGAGTCATATGTAACACCAGAGAATGTTTGGTTAGATGCGAATGTAACGATACCAGCAACATATAGGTGATCTAGTTTAGTTACACCATTAACTTCGAGAGTATCTCTCCATTTGAAAGTAGCATCACTAGCACCAATAGATACCTGATCTACAGTGTAGAAGTTTCTATTCTTCTCTCTAGAGATGACACCAAATCTTCTCCAATCACCTTCAGCATAAATGTGTCCAACATATCCACCATTATCTGGAATACCAATGAATGAAAGGTCACCTGCTCTCTTAGCACCTGTTGGAGTTTGAATACCAACGGTAAGCAATTTACCTTGAGGGGCATTACCTCTCAGGAAGAAATTCTTAGTTTCAATACCATCATCGGAACTATTAGCAAGTTTCTCAGTAAAGTTTACTGGACCGTAGAACTGTGATGTTCTATTGTTATTATCACCACCCTCAACAGTAATTGATTCTCTAACAAGTAGTTCATCAAATACACCAGAAACTCTCTTAGTTCCTTCTGCCTCAGCATCATCTCCAGTATATGAGAAGATAGGTGCGCCAACAACTTCTTCTTCACCAGTAATGGACGATAACCTCTTATATCCAGTATAGAAGTCACCACTGTCATTCATTCCAGTGTATACAACTTTACCACCATCAAGTTCTTTCTTTTGTGCGGCAAGTGTTTCTAGATCTGTTAGAACTCTATCCTGTTTTTGTGGCAGAGATGTTGAATAGTTACCAGATCCATAACCTAGATATTCAAATGTGTGCCCAGACGCACGGAGAATAGATGGTCTACGAAGTTCCATTGGAAGAACTTCAATCTTTTTGATAGTTGATCCAACTGGTGCTGAGGTATTGACTGTACCAAACTGACCACGAAGAACACTATTGATATTATCACTGGAGAAACGCATGATTTCTGAACCAATGATAATATAATCTCCCTTACTAAATCCTTCTGTCGAAGTAAGAGTAAGTACAGTATCAGTAGAAGTGATTGGAGCATCAACAGTGGTGGAAATACCAGCATAGAAATAAGATGCTCTACCTGCAAGATTATTTTCACCAAGACCTAGAGTCTTAGAGTTTGCACTGATACCAGTACCAAATAGTCTACTATTAATTGTGTCATATGCAGTTATGAAACCAACAGTATGAACACCAACATTGAAGTGAATACTCCTCAGTGGATTAGCATTGTCAACATCATCAACGATAAAGACATTATCATCCCAATTACCATTTCCAGTTCCTTGAATAGTAAAACAGTTACCAGCAACCAAAGTATGGTTAGCATCTGTTAGAAGTTTTACAGAGCCTTCGTCTCTGTTAATAACATCAATATAAGTTACTCCAACACCAATATTTGCGTGGTGATATGTTGGGAGTCTTCTATCATCTCTGGAGATATAATATGGTCCCAATCCTCTTGACTCGGGAATTTCCACAGAGATTGACTTGGAACTTGGAATGTCTACAATCTTGAATGTTCCATTCAGAATAGGATCTGCAAAACCAGATAGGTGCATACCATCATAGATGTTATCAAATACACCAGTAACTTCAACAATAGCATTAGTTGAAGGAGATCCTGCTGGGAAAGCAGAGATAGTCATAGTATTACCAATACCATAACCAGTACCACCATCAAGAACCTCTACACTGGTTATAGTACCAGCGGCAGAAATTTGTACTTTAGCTGATGCTTGTTTGCCAGTTAAAGCAACGTTTTCAAGATTTGCAGCATAAATGACAGTTGCAATACCAGAACCATTATTATATCCAGCACCAGGATTGATAATGTTCAGACTCTTAATTTGATTAAATTTGTGTTCTGCACCAGTAAACATTGTGAGAGTAGTGTTACCTGTACCAGTGACAACTGCACCAGTTACAGCATAACCAACTTTCTGTCCCTGCATGAAATATGACAGTGCCTCACGGGTCAAAGATCTTTGTCTATTATCGGAGATTACATTACCAATAACATCAGCATTGGCATGAGAAATTGATGGTTGTGGATCAGACGTATAGTTGTCTCTATCTTGTTGAGGATATAGATTTCTAATATCCTGCGAGAAGGACTTAGTAGATACACCGAAACCAAGATCCTTATCCAAAGGAATAGAACCACAAACGAGAGTTAGGTTATATACACCATCTTGTCCAGAAGTTCCAGGAATATGTGGTCTAGATTCTTGTACTCTATACACATAGAGAGAGTCAAATGATTTGGATCTCTCTACAATAGGCAGATCTTCAATCTGTTGTTGTGTAGTTCTCTCGTTAATTTCATTAAGGAATGCACCAGGATCCGTAGTAATACCAGTAACGGTAAATGCCTTACTAGAAACTACATTATCAATTTCAAACTCACCATTAAATCCAACTTTATAACTATTAAGTGGATTGTTAACGGACTCTACATTTTTAATTTTAACTAAATCACCTTCAATCAATCTGTGAGGAATTTCAGTTGTGATCGTAATAGTTGTGCCACTAAAATCAGCACTCTTGATAATTTTAACATTCTTAAGTTGAGTTGCGTTAGATAGATCAGCAGTTAGGAATGATGCACTACCAATACCAACAGTTTTAGACTCCTGTAGAACGAATCCAGGTTTTGGAGCACGAGCGTCAACATGTTCTTTAGGTAGAACATATCTAACACGATACAATCTATCAATGAGAGATCTATTATCTACTCTACGCTTAACATATGTTGATCCAGTTTCATCACCAATAACACCAGCGCCAATAGTTTTAAGTGCTGGGAAAATTTGGTTAAATGTTTCACTGGGGTGAGCGATAACATACCACTGATTATTAATATTATCCCACTGAATTGGGTGTCCAGGATCTCCTGGTAATTTATCAGTAACTCTAGAAACTACAGTTAGTTGTCCACCACCATTAGATAACCCAGTGAGAGGTCTACGAGCAAGAGCATCATTACTAGTAGATGCTATCTGAATTTTGTTTGTAGCAAGATTACCACCAGCAATAGCATAGTAGATCTTATCATTAATAATACCGTTTGGAGTTTCTCCAGTATTAGAGAAGATTCTAATTTTCTCACCATTATTAAGTTGGTGATTGGTACTTAGACTGATAACATTAGAAATAATGGCATTAACACCAGAATTTCTAATAACTTTATAGTCTTTCTCGGATTCTACACCAGTTCCAGAAGGAACCTGCATAAGAATTGGAGTCTCATAAGTTTCCTGAACTGCCTGACCAGTGAGAGTATTAACAATACTCAAAAATAGTTTATCTTCCTTCTTAGCACCAATTCTATAAGAGTCAACCTGTGCAGGTGGAACAATTTCTTCAGTATTATAACTAAACAGATATAGTCTATCAGTAATACCAACACCAACAGTTTTTGGTGTATCAAGTGTTAACCAAGATGCCGTAGTTACTGTTCTTGGAATTTCTCTAGGTGGCAAAATGTGAGTGATGTATCCTACATCATCACGATTAAACGACTCTGGTCTAAATCCTGATGATTCTAGAGCAGTTTGTCCAAAGTTAGAGTTAGAGTTAGTAATAGAAGCATCACCACCTCTTTCTGCATGGAAGTGACGTGCATATGCAATAGCAAAGATAGAAACCAACTGAACAACAGCGTTGTTTCTCACTCTCATGTGAGAGGTTTCAAATGTTGGTTTATAGATTGCTTTTGAGTTTGAGTGTAGAGGTCTATCTGAATCAGATACACTCAAATCACTATTAAAGATTGCAGTGTCGGGATTGTAGAGAATGAAAGCATCATCATCTTTCTGAATAGAAATACCCGTGAACTGAGCACAAACCATGGACTTAAATCCAGTGGCTTTATCACCATCACAATCAAGTCCATTAAGACCATATACCGAACGTAAAGAACAGTTGAAAACATATGGAGATGCAGAACCTACAGTATCGGGTTCAATAATTACGGAAGAATTTTGAATCTCCTGGGACGTTGGCAGTGCTGTGATAGGTACACTGGGAGCAAGATATGTGAACTCAGTATCGCTGATAACTTCCTCAACTAGGAAGGATCCGTTGTATGAGTTAACAGATGTTGTGATACCAGCAATAAGAACAGGAGTATCCTTGAATAGTCCATGTGCCTTTGTCGTGTCTACAGTGATAATATTATTAGGAGTATTACCGTCACCAGACTTAATAGAAGTAATACCAACTGGGTCAGCAGCAAGGTCACCAACAATTCTAAATTCGTCTACACTTGGTTCAAAATCATCGAATGTGGGGTAATCTGGAACAGGTCTACCAGAAGCATCACCATAAGCTTTTGCTACCTTAAAGTAGAACATGTCTAGGTCAGTTAGACCAGAATCAGATCCATTAATTATTACGTCATTTACACCATCGGCATAGGTAAACGCAGCTAGTTTATGGTGAGAGTATGTAGGAACCTTTGTGTTACTATCATAATCATAATATGCAGTTCTAGAAATATCCGCATCAAAGATCGTGAAAGCGGTAAAGTAACAAGTACCAGTAACACGAAGAATACCACCATATAGTTGATTGTCATCTAATGGATCAGGTACATACAGTGGTCTTAGTTTAGTTTTGCGAAGATCCAATCCAATGATAGAAGTACCACGAGGTAGAATTGATCCGCCTTCTGTGGAGTTATACTTATAAAGTTCGTTGTTTGGATCTAGAATATCAAAATTAGTTTCCGAAGTAAACTGAGTCAGATCAGCAGGTTGCCATCCTGCATTTTTTCTAATCTTGAATTCAGCAGTTCCAAGATTACTCGTTACAGTATATCCTGGTCTGTTATCAATGTAGTGAATGCCAGGGAAAACCAGAATGGTCGTTCTATCAATTTTATCATTATTTTTGCCTGTTTGATAAGAAAATCTAGCAGCTTCAATTAAAGCTCTTTGAATAGTTTTGAATGGTCTCGTCTGCGAGTTACCACGGTTTTCAATACTATCAGTAGCATCAAAGTCGCTTGGATTTACATATAAAATATTACCTTCAGCGTTCTTTAGAAAATTTTCTAATCTTGATAGAGGCATTTTATCTGCTCAATATATTATTCCTTTTTGTATTTAGACAATGAAAAAACCCCTCCAACCTAAGGTCAGAGAGGTCGCACTTCCTTCACACATACTAATTATATCACAAAAATAGTACCTGTGCAATCCTTTCATTATTTTTGAACCATCCAGGAGCCATACTTGGTGCATGTAGAACATCCACAGGGTAAATAAGCATTCTATTATATCTCATTCCAATCTCTGCCTCAATTTTTAGTGCAGAAGACATTTGAAGTTCAGTGAATAAGTCTTGATATGTTTTGGTGCATTTATTATCGGCACTTGTTATCTCAGTAAACTGTTTTTCATATAGTAGAGATCTTTCTAGTCCTTGTTTATCAAGGTAACTATAGAAGTTTGTGCCTCCTTCGCATTCTTCAGGAGTATTCAAATAGATTACAACCCCAAATCTACTCGGAAGTTGAAATTTCAAATATGTATCTTGGTGTGGAACCAACCCCAAAGGATTATTAACTAATGTTTGGTGACTAGTAAAGTTTACTAAAAACTCTGCATTTTTCCAACTAGTTTCATATGATAACTCATCGTACCAGTTATTCCAGATAGCACGATTTCTAACAAAATCATCAATAACTTCTTTTATATTACGGATATCTTTGTGTGGAATTGCTAGTCTATCACCAAAGTCACATTGTTCATTGATCTTTCCTGCTTCACCCCTATGAGTTAATGCAAATTTTCTAACTTCATCGGGATTTTTATAAAGATTATCAACTACTATACATGTAACTCCATTTGGTCCAATACCGTCAATTTGAGCAACTTCTAACTCATTACCGATCTCAAACATATTTACAACAAATTTATATTATATATGGGAGATGTGGGGATCGAACCCACCTTATCCGAATTATGAGCTCGGTGCATTCGCCAGATTGCTAATCTCCCTAAACTCCCCCGACTGGAATCGAACCAGTAACATCCAAATTAACAGTTTGGCGCTCTGCCTGATTGAGCTACAGGGGATTGTCTTTTTTATGTGTCTCTAGAAGATATTCAACAGTGTTTGCTACATCATTCATAGCATCACGAAGCATAGGTTGTTGACCAGAAGTTTGTTCTACTTTAGTAACACCATTCTTAAACTCTTCACAAAGAGTCCAACGCCATTGACCCATACTATTAGAATACCAAAGATTAATCTTCATGGAACCTCTAGATTTAAAGGGGGCATTACACCCCCCAGAACTACTTGGTTAACAAGGCTAGTTTAACCCCGATCTCCCATTCAGGCAGTCGCGAGTTCGCGAGTGCGGGAGAATGCAACGATGTTATTCGCTGCGGTGTCAGATGTTTTTGCATCTATGGTTTGCTTATCCAAGCAGGTTTCAGTCACATTCCGTGTACCCTGTCGAAACCATGGCACCCCCAAGAGTGGGTAGAGTTGGATTTGAACCAACGTAAGCATAGCTAACGGATTTACAGTCCGTCTCCTTTAACCACTCGGACACCTACCCGATGGAAGTGAGGGGAATCGAACCCCTGTCCAGAATGTCGATGATGTAACCTATTCCACAAAAGTGGAAAGCCCACAGTCGGATTTGAACCAACGACCTACGCTTTACAAAAGCGTTGCTCTACCACTGAGCTATGTGGGCAGGAAACAGGATGCCACTCATTTAAAACATCCTGATACCAATAATATAGACTAGAAAAGGTCAACTGTCAACAGGTCTTGGCGGAGGACTTTTAAGACTAGAGTTGTGAAGGTTTTTAATTGCTTGAGATAATTCTGGACTTTCATCCCATTGCCAAACTTCTTCGCGTCCTTTTTTATCTACTTTTTTGAACTTTTTAGTACTCATTTTCCGTCTCCAATAGTAATATCAAGAATTCGGTCAATTTTAAATTTGTTGGAACGTGCATCAACTTCAACGGCATCCATTCGTTGTTCCAAACTTTTTAGTCTGGTAATAATATCACCAACCGCTTCGCCAATATAATCAATATTATCTAGCAAAAGCTCATTACCATACTTTGCGTTGGGTTCACTTCTAATTACGTTTTCTTTTTCCATTTTAGCCTCCATAGTTCATGTAGATGTTGCCTGAGATTGTACTGCCAATATTACCACTATTTACGAAATGAAGCAACATTGACGGGAAGATGATAATACTTCCTGGGCCCAGATCTGGTTTATAATCTGGTGCAAAAGCATGACAGTTCATGCCATACTTCTCCTGAATAACAGCGAGTGAGGGATTTAAGAAAGAGGTTTTAGAGTTCACTGTTTCGTAAATGATAAAGCTCCATTGACATCTTGGATGGATGTGTGGATCTTGATAATCATTCTCATCATATATATTCCTCCATATATGAGAAATACGAGGATTGGGGGCTATTAAACCTTCAACACCAAGATTCTTATCAATGACACTGGTTAGATGATTCATAGCATCACCACTAATATCTAGTTTAGAATTAAATGACGATGGAGTATTTGAATCCCAAGTTTCTACAATCTCCGCATCTTCACATTGAGGAATCTTGAATAGTTCAAGATCTATCGTATCTTCAAAGATTGGAATAGCAAAAAATTTCTTTTTTCATTATTTGGATGGTAAAGGATCCCTTCGCATAGTCTTATAAACTAAAGTTGCTCTGAGTCCCCTATAATATTCTCCATTTGGTGGAGCACCTCTATGTGGAATGTTGCCTTTGAAAAAGCATACTCTTCCTGGTTTTGGTAAAACCTCTACAGTTTCCCCATTATGTTCGATAATAGTTGGACCACCCCATTCGGGTTCCCATCTTTTATTTACATAATAGATCCAGCTCAATCCATTATCACAACTACAATCTTGATGAATAGTTGTATCATGAATATATTGTTGTCCATTGACTAGGACTTCTCCTAATTCAAGTTCAAAATTAATAGAACCCACAACTGCATTATACAACATTTCGTAGGCAGTGTCACTTGCAGACTCAGATCTTGCAGGAAAAATTGATTGTTTGAAACAGGGAACTTCAAAATTGAAGTCAGCACCTTTATCATAATCCCAATCTGGTGTACCATCTTCATTATCTTTACGTCCACTACAAAGACCATATTGCCATCCAAATCCATGCAATATAGTTTTATCCATGTGATGAATAAACCACCACGGAAATAGATTATCAATTACGTAAATTTCGTCTTGTGATAGATCGTACTGTGAAAAATTTAAAGGTTCTCTAGAACAGTCAATATGTATCATGGTTCTTCATTCACATCTATAATTTCAGAAACAGGTACTTCATGCATACCACCAATAAGATACCAATGATCTCCCTTCCTTTCTCCAAGATACATTAATTCTTTATCTGAAAAAGTATTCTCTCGCAACATTGCTTGCAATTGAAGATGTTTCAGTTCATCATCTGAAGGAGCATTCATAAAAAATAATATGAGAGTATAGTATATATCTGGTGATTAGATCCCTACTTCATCCCAATCAAAGTCCTCAAGAGTCTTTGCTTGGTTTTTTTGTTTCTCTCTCTTATCATTAACAAAAGCAATACCTTGCAACATACCCCAGGCAGTAGTTTCTTGTTCTCCTCTCAACTCTCTAACAATTTTAGTTCCCTCAAGATATTTGTTAATCTTGGGAGTATTTTCAGAAATTTTAGAAGACATCTCACTTTCTCTACTTGCAATTGCACTGGTAAGACTACCACAACCATTAAGACTTGGATTATTTGGACTAACAGCAGTAGTTCCCCTAATAGCTGACGGTTCTGTTCCCCCAACTCCAACTGTGATAGTTTTTCCCTCTACTACATAGTTTGCAATTGAATACGAGTAAGTGTATGGAGTCCCACCTTGAGTTGCAATTCCCCCATTACCAGCCCGAGTAACAGTTTGGAGTGTTGGCCAAGAGGAAGCACCTACCCAATACTCAGCAAATCCTGCACCAACTGGAGGTTCAGCTTCTTCTCGAACTTCATGCCATTTTTTTGTTTGCTTTGGATCTCCATTATTAATTAAATCAATCTTATGCCCCCTACCAACTCCACTTCCATCAGCAATTCCAATTTCTACTGGATCGATGGGGTTTTTAGTAGCTTCAAACTGAAGATCTCGATTATCGGGTCCCCTAACAACAAGAAAAGAAGCATGAGAAGCACCAATTGAAGTTTGTGTATCGAAAAATATCGCAGGGTAAGCTGATATCTTACCTATGGAAAATATATTAGACGATGTAGTACCTAAAGAAACATTACTCATTACAGCAAAATCAATGCTCACATTGTTACTATAACCACCAGCAAGATCGAGATTAGCAACTGATGTGCCAAAAGACTCAATGACAGTTCCAGTAGGAAAGAAATCCGAAAAGATGACATCTCCTATAGCAAATTGTGACATTGTTCCTGATGTGGCATCGCTATAAACTTTATTGTCTGCACCCGTACAAAATCCACTTACGTTTACCCTTACCTTTGGATAATTTGCCGTTCCTAATCCAGTAACAACTGGAAGGTTACCTGTTTGAAAAACAACAGGATCTTCCAAATCATCAGTAAGAAGATCACCAACTCTAATAATACCTCCAGTAAAGGCGGTTGCATTAGAATCAAATATAACAAGGACACTTGTTAATGGGTCGATACTAGCATCTTGAATCTCATCAATTACGTTAGAACCGTACTCTCTATTCTTAGGATACCTATAATACTTACAACCATAATAATTTAGTTGTTCACGTTGAGATGGGTCCTTTACAACCTTCCAAGTTTGAATGTCTTCTTGTGTTAGAAGCCCAGAATTCCAGAAAGAAACTGTATCTGTTGCTTGAAGTTGCCAAATCAATGGACTTAAACAACCAGCTGTAATTCTTGCATCATATGCATCTTTAACCGCAGTAATGCTAGTATTGATCTCACTAACTAAAGGAACAGTCTTTTGATCCAAAGCATTTATTAGTTCATCATACTCATCCGCAATGGCATCAGCAATACTGATTTGTTCAGTCATTGCCTCTACTTGATCTTTTGCTTGCCTTTGTTGCTGTCGCAACCTTTTAGCCATTGCGGCGGGATCTGCTTTCATTATCCATTTACTCCTTTTCTATAATCATAGTTATATCCAACAATAGAACGTTGATCCTGTCCAGGATAATCCTCGATCTTTCCTTCATACTCAACGACGATCTTATCAACATCTTTTCTTTCACCAAAAATTGTGTAATAGTAATTGAAGTAAATTCCCCCACCAATATTAATTACACCGCCATTATAATCAACCGACTCTACGTATAGATTTTGGTTTTCTCCAATAGGAGTTAAATTAACAGTGATAGAATCTTCATGTACTAGACCTTTCCAGTATTCTGGTATTGGAATTACATTGGATTCCGATTTACCACGATAATATACCGCAGCCTCTGGTCCTTCTATACAAATATGTGTCAGTCTCCAACCTTTCTTGGTTGGGTGATGCATATCAAATCCTTTTGGTGGAGATGCCACAGCGATAGCAAGCTTAGCATCTAACCATGGGGAATTAATAACACCAGCAACATTGAGTACTCCATTGACATTATCTGCACCATTTTGCACCTTCACCGAATTACCAACTTTCAATGCATTGGCAATATCAACACCATTCTTAAGACTTAGAGCATTCTTAATCGTCGTTCCAAGTTTTGTTGTAAGACCAGTAAATGTGCTAACCGCAGTAATATTGAAAACACCAATGATATTTGTAACCCCAATTACTTCTAATGATGCAGGAACTGATATCCCAATTGGAGGACCAATCATTACTGTAGCTCGTGGAGCCCCAACGGTTCCATTTGCACCAAAATATGCTGGTCCATTACAAACTAATGTACCAGGAAATACTCTTGAAGCAGCATCCAGAAAAGAAACGTCTAATGCCCCGATGATAACCTTATCACCGAACATTCCTATCGAACCAGTAACTGCCATTAGAAGAAGTCCTTAAATTTATCTAGAAACTTGAGGACACCTCCCAAGAAACTACCCTGGAAAATATCTGTCATAGTTCCACCTTCATTTGAAACTGATCCTGTATTTTCAACAAAAGTTGCCCCTAATGATAAGTTGTTACTTCCAAGGATATTTACATTAGTTCCTTTGATATGACAAACAGCACCTTTAATATAGACATGTTTACCCGAGACCAAAGTAATTTCTCCAGAACCATCTTCAGCAGATAATCGAATATTTCTACCCTTAAGAATAATATCACCATCTTGAGCATCAATCAAAATATGACCAGAACCAGCTGTTAGGATCTTAGCATAATCATCTTCTGTTGTTGTTTTATACCCACATAGTTCATATGAGGTTCCATTACATATGGATTTATAATATCCATCTTTATAATATGTAAATCCTTGAGATTCATCGGTAATCATGGAAAGGTCACTAGTCTTTCCCTTCAACTCACCCGAATCAATCAATATCCCAGATTCGACTCGGAATCCAGGATAATTTCTAAAATATTCTTTAGAGTTTGGTTGTTGTGTGCTCATTAAATACAGTCGATAACTTTGATTACAAGATTTTGGTTTATTTCACGTTCACCAGTATCTTTTGTGGTATTAGGCGAATATGCTAAAACGGGGCGTATTTTCCCTCCCGTACCAGTATTTGTATTTATTACGATTTCTGGGAGCTTTGTAAATCTATGATCACAGTCTTTTAAATCAACACCAAGGATTGATCCAGACGGACTTAGATTCAAAGTAAAGAAACATTCGGATCCAACACCAACACGATCGTCAGAGGTATATCCAATTCCAGGTCCAATTATTTTGAAATCTGTAAAGATTCCCACTGGTGGATCTGAGGGACCTGAAGAACTTTTTGTGGAGAAATTGTAACTATTAGTTCCAGCAATACCAGCAAACTTATTGCCTGCAGCATCAGAAACCGATCCTCTATCGATATTAACAAAATAATCTGTTGATGACTTTAGATTTTTATCTGGATTAATCTTAATGACATCTACTCCAATAAATTCAACCTTATCTTTATTTGTAATGTCAATTTTTTCATGAAGATCATTACTTGATACTTCTGAGATTGAAATTGTTCCGTTCCCTCTCACAACCTCTTCACTGAATGTTATGAATATATTTGTCGATGTGGAAATACCGCTGGTATTATCTGATGGAGTAGTGAAAATGATATAAGGAGCTTGCAAGTCCTTTATAGGAATGAACGGAGTCGGATCTGAATCATCATCTGGACCATCATCTGGAATATCAGGCCTAGTAGGATCTCCATCCTCTGGAACCAATGGATCAAAGTTTGGACAATAATATTCTCGACCAGTTTTCTGATCTACCCAGATGAAGTCTTTCTCACGCTCCATTCTAGGACTACCTTTATATTTCTTCTCCCTCAGTTTAGCTACAATGTCACAGTCATTCTTAAATGGATCTGGGAATAGTAGATCATTAGGATCACTATCTCTAGGATCAGTATCAGTATCCTCATCATCTGGAGGATTAACTCCTTGTATTCCTCTAGAATCTGGACAATACCCAGAACCTTCTTCGAGTAAGAATATTTGTCTTACTCTACCTTTTCCATCAATGGTACATTCTGCAATTGCTCCTCCACCATATCTGGTTTTATCAATAATACATATTTTTGGCGGGAATCGATAACCTCTTCCCCTATTTGTTACCTCAATAGAAAGAATACTTCCGTCATCTCCCGAGATGATAGGAACTGCTTTTGCAGTTTTTGTGCATGTTCCAATAATTTTTACCTTTGGAGGTAAACAGTATATGAATTTACTTCCAGGAGGAATAGTATCTGGAATATCATCCTGACTCTTAGGATTGGACGTTGTTTCATTACAATCAAAGAACTGTGATACATCTCCACCCATCAAACTGAGGAATGAAAGACTTCCATCACCAGCTGCAGCATCTAGATCATCAAGACTAATGTCTAGGTTGTTAGTTTTAATGATCTGGACATTATCCAAAACACTGGAAATTTTACCAGCAGCTTTTGTAGATAGTCCCCATCCCTGAGACCAATCATCATAATCCTTACATTGTAGATTATCACATGAAAGGAAACTCATGATCATGTTAATATATCCACCTACCTTTCCTAGTAGGCTTCCAATACCACCAAGAGCACCAGTCAACCAATCCAATCCATCCATGATTGGTTCCAAGGCCTCGTCGATCGCATCAGTCATCTTTGCAATCATTGTTGCAACTGCTTGTTCTACTCCACAAACAGATGCACCAATTGTTTTATTGACCATATTTTTCAGGAACCCAAAAATATAATCGAAAAGATTAATTCCTAATTTTTCCAGGACACAGAAGAGAATATCCATGATTCTCTTAAGGGCAGCTGCAACAGGAGATTTTTGTGGTTCTGGTACAATTAGTCCAACAAAGTCTCTAAATCTTTTTCCTAGAAACTTAAATATTTTATCTCTAAGAGTATTGAGGATCATCTTCATCGCACCAACGATGAGTCTAGATGCTTTACCAACAATTCTTTTTATGTCCGCGACAAAGTTTTGTGCAGCGTTAATGTAAGTCGATCCAAATTTCTGCAAAGAATTGATAGTTTTAAGAAAACTTCCTACTGCATGAGTAACTTTAGAGATCGCATCATTCTCACAGGCATTAGATCCACTATGAGGTGCAAGAGATGCATTACCAAAGTATTGACTAGAAGACTGTACGACTCGTCTAACACCTTCCACGTCCCCTACAGCACCCGCAGTGGGAGACTTCCTGGCAGTCTTACCATTCTCTTTTGGAGTCGCTACAGTAGTGTCTCCTTGCACTGGTAGGTTGGTAGGACCAAAAGGTGCTCCCATAGCTGTACCAGAGAATACACCAAACCCAGCAGATTTCTCCTCATCAATTGTTTCTTTAGTAATCGTATTCTTAACTTCTTTTAGATTCCTTTGCAGACATCCAAAAACAACAGGTTGTTGTGCTTCTTCTCCATCCAGAAAGAAACCGAAAACAGTTTCTCCACCTACCATGGAACTACTCTCACCAAGACCACCTTGACCACCACCCATACTTGGTGAAGCCATAACATGAGCCCAAGGCAAATCGACTTCGGGAAGAGTATCACCATCAAATGGATGATATCCAATTATTCTTACTTTACATCTATATGACCATCCTTCCTCAGGATCTGTAGATAAATCACGCCAAACTCGTGGATCAGCAACACGGCCGATCCACCAAATAAAACCGTCTCTGCCGGCATATTGAGTTTTTAGTAAAGAATGGTCTATCATATATCAGTCCTCATAAACAAGGCATTCTGGTTCTGATGGGTTCATATCACAATACAATTCCAAAGGTGTTGGATCATGATGATCCCCTTCCTCAATTTCTTTTTTGTGATGTTCAACGTAATCTTCCAATTCATGCAACTCACCCTCAATGTGGCGACGTTGATTGGGAGAAATCATAGGATTGTCAAGGATCTCTTTGTCCTTTTCGATATGTTTTTCGATGCTTTCCATAGTTTGCGTAATGTGGAATAGTTATATTCTATATGAATCTCGGACCAAATTCAGTGATGTTGTGTTTTGACCACCTGCAACATCAAAATGATGCCTTAAGCTGCGAATTAAATAATTACCACTCGACTCCTTGTCTACAGATTTTTCATTAGGATTTGATGGTCCGACAGTAGGGAAGATGATTCTAATTAATTCCCCCGCTTTTAAATTCACATTGCATGGTACTACAATATTTAGTGACTGTGTAAACAACAAGTTATATCTAGAAAATGATTTAGCCATGTCGGAATTATCTCTACCACTACCTTCAACTAAATTATCACCTTGCATACCAGTATCCCCAATCCTGACAAGAATTCTGGTGGCAGTGTCAGTAATCGCACCGCCAGGCAGTTCCATATCTGTCCCTAATTGTGGGTTGAAGTGTTCTTTAATTTTATAAGAAAAGGCATCAAACTTCCAACTTACAGGATTATAAAAATATGTCAAGTTTGAATATAAACCAACTCTCATATTTTTAATTAAATCTGTATTTTTATCAAGATATGAGTGAATAATTTTAAATGTGGAATCTCCTTGTTCCACAATATTTGTAGATGTATAAGTTGTAATATCTTTGGTGTCTGCCGATGACATACTCACTGTTTGACTACACATGGAGTCGATAGATTTAAAGTGGAATCCATCTTGGTTCTCGAAGAAAAAGAATCCAGAAGTTCCAACAGCCTCTGCATTAGTTCCTGAACCAGATGTACCTGAAACCTGGGCAGTATTTGAGAATGGGATTGATTTTGGGGCTAACCATGTGCAAGTATGGAAGGGTTTTTTCTGATTACCCATAAATCCATAAGCGTTTGAAGTCTTCTCCACAAATATTCTATCAGAATCAATTTTCAATAAATTTCCTAAAATATTTTCTACATGTGTAGAAATAGCGGCTTTTTTAAATCTAGTTTGGCATCTCGTCGCTTCATTATCAAAAACTGATTTTGTTGCACAAGCCAATGTAAAGGTTTCTGTTCCATCTTTAGTAACCAAATCTTGGACACTAGTTACAAATAAAGGATTTTGCTCGTTATATTGTAATTTTCCAAGTGATGTATCAATTGTCAAATCCAGTCGATCAAATCCCCTAATAGGTAACTTATGATATAAATTATCGGTGTCTGCACAGGTAAGGTAACACGTAACAGAGGGGTTAAGTAAATCCTCAAAGTAATCTATGCTTGAAATAGCACGAGTAAAACTATAAGCCTTTTCATTATCTTCACCAGAAGAAGTCAGATAAGCTTCGGAAATTTTGACATTTGCAAGGGAAGAACTCATGATCCTGATAACTGTGTGAGTAAGATTGACTGTGAGATTGTAACTATGTCCATACTATTAGTAACATTATCACCTCCTTTAGATCCACCACTAGACATGAAATTTGACGCCGATTTATGATTTTGTGGTAACTGATTGTTAGTTATAATAGTATTATTTACTCTATTCGGTCTATTATAAGATGGATACTGATTTACTGGAGGTTCTTGACGTTTAGTTGGAGTTATTATCGATGGAGGAAGTTCAGCACTATTGGATTGAGGGGGAGTTTGCAGTCGAAGATGCATCAGGGATAGTGGAGGCCTTTTGTGGATCTACTTTAGCCTGTTCGTCCAGTTTATCTTCATATGATACTAATTTATTTTCAAATTCTTCTAAACTAATAGGTTTACCATTTACATCAAAATACTTATCTTCTCGAGCTCCTATAAGATTTCTACCCAAAACATATGTACCAACTTCAGGAATACGTACTTTTTCTATCAACTCTAGAAATATCATGAGATGATTGCAGTTCTTCAAGTTTTTAGTTAATACTGCCAAGTTATCTTTT
>FUWD012844274.1_pt1 | contig 19985 bp, 13 predicted proteins | sample 1063281 | NCBI WGS metagenome assembly FUWD01 (sample SAMEA79048168, study PRJEB19326) | metagenome | biome: marine | reverse complement strand
AAAAGAGATTTCATCACGAACAGGATCAATGAACGAAGAGACTGGTAAGTGGGAGAAATTCACAACAGCAGAAGCTAAGGCTTCTTGGTACAAGGCAGATTACTCTACTTGTAAAAAGCAGTAAGCTTATAGAGCTCCAACATGGAGTTCTATTAAGCCTATTGCTTAACATCTACACACTAAGGAGAATTATGGAACTACTCATAATGGGAGTCATCACCGCTTTTGACTTTTTAATATTAAAGTGGAAATTCGAACGACAGAGGTACGCTGACTTTACAATGGACTTAGGACTATTATTACTTATAATACAACTATTCCATGGATCAATTAGTGGCATGGTTATAGGAATGATTGCACAAGTTATTATATCATTCTATTTATTAATATATCCACCTAAGTTGTTTTCGTCAGGATCTAAAAATGCAAATACTTAAGAATATATTTATAGCAGCTAGTCTAATACTAACTCTTGTATTAGCAATAGCATTCTGGTATGTAGCAGTTGCTTTTGCAGTACTATTTTTAGCTTATTTTATAGCAGCTAGCTATACTAAAGTGAAAGGAGTACTTAATGAAGGAACTTGAATACATTGAAAAGATTGAAGCTATTATAGCAGCTTCAGCTAAAAACGTTGAGCCAAAAATAATGTCTGCTTTAGATAGAATATTAAGTTGGCTAACGTCAAAGGGCTAAATCAGCCCTAATGCTTTTGCTGCTGGTGGATGCAATCCTATATCAACTAAATTCTCAATTATTCCAATAGGACTATGTATATTAGAAGTTAAATCTTTATTACCTATCATTGCATCAACAGGATTAGGTAAATCAAGTAACAGCCCCATAGCAATCATACTACTTGGTGAATTTTCTAACTTACGTGCTAATGATAAATTAGCTCCAAAGAAGTATTTAAAGAACATTCCAAAACCTAATTTATCTACCCATCTAAAGAAGTCTGGAAGTATAGTATTATAGTTAACTAACTCATCCATAACTATTTTTATAGCAGTACCTGGAGCAACATTATTATCTAATAAGTAATAATATCTATTTGCTCTTGCTACGAAGTCACTATACTGTACCATCATAAGCATACTACTATATAGTCCAGTAGTCTCTGTCATATATATAGCGCTAGCACCATCTCTTATAATCTTAGGCACTTTATCAGTATATTTTTTAGTCATATCTTCAAAGATTGAATTATTACGTAATGATTCAGTAGTGGCATCTTCAGTAATAGCTGTAAATAATCCTGCATCCATTAATGGTTTTACAGGGTTATTAGCTAGTGCTTCTTTTAGTCTACTAATTTTAGCTTTATTTTCAGGACTTCTATCAGTACCTGCTCTATATCTAACTATTCTTTCATTTAATTCTTTATCAGCTTTTAGATACTCATCTGTAGCTTTAAACATTTTTATCTGACCATCGGCTACTTCCCAAGGGAATTGCCCAAGTGCTACAGCATAGTTAAAATTACTTATTATATTATCAAGTATTACACCTGGCATTTTAACTACTATATTTACTTTTTCTATACTAACAATTTCTTGCCAATATACTGCAAGTTCTTGTAAAAACTCTTTTACTTTTCCTAATCCATTATCATCCATTGTTTCACCAATAGTTCTAGTAGCAAATGGTAACCTACCATTAAAAATACTAGGAACCCTAGACCCAAAGTAAGCTACTGCAAGATCTCTTCTTACAGCAATATATTTCTTACCTTTCTTTCTATTTTTTAATATCTCTAATCTAATATTCTGAGGAAGACCATTCCAAATCTGATCAGCAAATCTTTTAGCACTAGCCCCTTCATTAACCGCATCGGGACCTATTTCAATATATTCTCTTCTATTTTTACTTTCAGAACCTCGTTCATAATTTTCTAACATATCTTTATAAATAACGCTCATAGTAGCTTTATTTAATAATTCAGCATCTTTTTTCTCATGAATCTCAGCTATCATTTTACCTAATAGTAGTGGAGTTTTTCTTTCTTGATTTAAAGCATCTGCATACATATTTTTATCCATAGTTACAGTATAGTTTACAACATTATCAAACTTACTAGTTATCATTGACAACCCGTCCATGTTTGGTTCAGTTATATTATTAAACTGTAGTAAGGCATCATCATGAGCTTTTTTAGTTATGCTGTCAAGTTTTTGTTTCATACCTATAGAATCAACCTCAATATCAGTTGCTCTCATTCCTACTATATCATGTAACTTTTTACCTAAATTAATTTTAGCTACGGCTTGCTTTTCAAATTCATCTAAACCAGGTGCTCTTTTAACATATAACCCTATACCTTTAACAGCTGTTTCACTTACTAGTCTATACCCATCTGTAGCTAATAAGTCTACTGTTTCTTCATCCATTTTATCTATTTTACTATCTAAGTATGAAGCACTTAAGTCTTTTGTCTCTCCTTTTTCTGGATAGTTGTTTGTACCATACTCCATAGCTTGAGCTTTATAATCATTTAACCACATCTTATGATACATAATTGTTGTTTCTATACCATCTTTATGTTTTTCAAATACTTCTTTAATATACCCTACTCTACTCTGCTCTATATTACTAATAGCTTCTAGACTAGCTAATTCATCTATCAATTTAATTGCTGGTTTAGCATCTATATCCTGAAGACTTTTACCATCTTTATCTTTAAAGTCTGATAATTCAAAACCACTATTAACTAAGAAAAATATACCACTAGCATGTCTATTTACACTACTTCCACCAATACCATTATGAAGGTACTTCCCTAATCCTTTTGTTTGACTTATCCAATAATTGCTTACTTCTTTACTACCAGCTAATCTAGTCAGTGCTTTTCTTTTAGTTTCAATTGCTTTATTAAGCAGAGCCTTATCTGTTATTAAATCTTTAATACCATCAACTCCAAATTCATCAGCAAGAACCTTTAAATCCATATCTAATACAATATCAGAAATAGCTACTTGAGCTTTATCACTAGGATTTCCAAGTTTATTTAAGATATCTCCACCAACTGCATTGATTAAATGATTTCTTTTACCATCTATTTTTTGTGCAATTAGTCCTAGTTTTTCTACCCTAGTTCTTAATGTATCATGTTTACTAAAATAATCTGCTAATGTAAGGATAGCTCCTTCTTTTGCAAATAGATCTCCAAAGATATCGCTAGCATACTTATCCATAGTTGCAGCAGCTTCACCTCTTACTTTAATTTGTTCATCACTTGCCCATGGATGAAACAGCTTCAATGTATTCTTAACTTTCTTAGCTTTTTCAGCTCCTACTAAATCAAATACCATGTCTAATGAAACATCTAATGTTGTTGCAGCTGTATCTACTAATGTTAAAATAGTTTTATCAGCGTAGTCTCTAGCTTTATCACCAGCCTTACGAATACCAGCTAATCCTTTAGCTTTTTTAACTGTAGTGTTATTATGTTCCCACATTTTAATAACTAAGCTATTTAATAGCTGATCAGCCATCATTTTATCACTTTCTAGATTTATCATACTTCTTATACCATTATAAAGTTTAACAAGTAAGTTAGTCATTGTTTTCCATAGACCAAACCCTTCAGTTTCCTCTACTTTATGATTTACTTTTACATCTTTCAGTATATTTTTTATTTTTTCATTAACCATACCATAAGCAATAAATTCACTTAGGCCATGTCCTTGTTCATTATTAAACATATAATCCCATAGTCTCTGAGCTCTTTTTCTATCACCGTTCTCTACAAGCATATCTACTGTTATAATTTCAGAAGCTTGTTCATATAGTTTTGTCATATCACTAATAACATTAGTTAATGGTCCTTTTTTAAAGGCCATAGCTGTCTCTACACTCATATGTATCATCTCATGTAAATATACTTCAGCAGCACTCATGTTTTGATTAACTGTATTACTTCCATCTACAATGTCAAGTTTTATATATGACTCTTTACCAAGTCCATAGGCTACAGCCATACCTTTATTTTCACTAGCTTTTCTATTTAAATATACTTTAAAAGGATTAAGTATATTTTTTAAAGGATCTGTTATAGTTGTTAAAAGCTCTTTTAATTCTTTTGTATGCTCTGTAACATCTTTTCCTACAAGGCTATCAAATAATTTAATAGCATTTTCTTGATTATTAAATATATCATATGCAAGTTTTTCATACTCATTAGTAATCCTAGCATCTACGTTTAGCTCACTGCCGTAAACACTATTCTTCCCATCCATTTGGTCAAATATTAAACTTTCACTTGAAAAGAAATATTCTTTCTTACCATCTTTATATGTACCTACATAAACAACATTACCATCTGCATCTGAGTATGCATTTTTAATATTAATACGAGTACCAGTTACTGTTGTAGGCTTGTTTTGATTAGCTTTAGCTATATATGAATCATCCATCCATTTTATAGATTTGTCGGCCGTAACTACTGACTTTTTTATATCTGAGAATCTATTTTCTTTAAATGCTTTATCTCTAGACTCTAACTCAGACCAGCTTTCACTGATATCAAAACCTTCACTTTCTAAAGCTTTTAAAGCTTTCTTATCAGCAACGACTGCTTCATTCCATTGCTTAAGAGTTACACACGACATTATTATCCTTAACTATTTGATTAGTATTGCTTAATGCACTATTATTAGTTGATGCTATTTTATTTACTTTATCTATTATACCATCTTCTGCCTTTGGTATAGCTAAAGGCTTACCTCCACTAGTTACTTGGTCTAATGTAACTTCTATACCATCAGTTTCTAATAACTTAGCTTCTTCTGGTGTTACTTTATCATCACCTATCTGATCACCATGTTCAGTTACAGGTGTTCCTTGTACTGTATTTGTAGATCTTTTAATAAAATCACCTTTTGGTGGATTTTTTAATGCTTTATCAATTGCTTCTTTTAGTTTATTAAAATTACTGTTGTCTTTTGCCGCTTCCTCTTTTAATGCTTCAAACAAATCTTTTCTATTACTTCTTGTAATTCCTACAGACATTTCAGTAGAGTCTTCAACTAAAGACCATGTCCCATTATCTACATTATTACGTACAGAAAATGTATACCCACTATCATCTAATACAGGAATACCAGTACTACTTAGACTTTTTTCATATACTGTAGGGTCATTAAATATTGTTGTATATCCATCGGACTCACCTATCAGCTTCTCTACTTTTATGTCAGGTTTATGTACATAATCAGCAACATCAACTTGCCATGTTCCTCTAGAATTTTTACCAGTAGTTTTATTTACTGTTAATGGATAGCTCCAGTCTTCAAATTTTAAAGTAACTGTTCCATTTTTATTATCAGTATATTTTTCAACTGTATAGTCTGTACCTTTAGCATCTTTTTTGGCTAAACTTGTGACATACACGTAGTTAGCTGGATTAGGCTTATAGCTTACTTCTACATTTTCTTTTTTATTCTTAACCTTAGGAGTATCTACTGGTTTTTCATCACTCTCTTTAGTAAATATACCTTTAAGTGCATTATATGTAGATTGTATTTTAGAGATAGGAGCTTTTTCTTTTACTGTAGCTGTTTTATTAACAACTGTAACAGCTTTAGGTTTATAACTAACTAGACTTTTTAAATAAAGTTCAGGATGCTGCTCCTGAAGGTAAGTTTCTATCTTTCCAATAACAGCACTACCTTTTAATCCAGGTAGTCGTTTTTCAAGGTTATCTATTACACAGCTCATTTATTTACATTCCTCTATAGCAGCATTTAATGCAGCTTCTATTTTATCTATATTATTTATTTTACCTAAATAATCCTGTAATTTTCCTTTAGTAGGTGTTTTTATCATACCAGAATACATAGTCCCTGCAGGAGCAGCTACATTTCCTACTACAACATTGTGAGATCTTAAAAACTCTCTACCTTCTTCAACTTTAGCTTGTTGATCTAGTAATGATGTAACTACTTCATTAACACCATAAGTCTCATCACCATATCCAAATTCAGCTATCTGATCAATCTCTTCTTTACTTAGTTGTTTTAAAGTCGTACTTAATGCTTGAACAAATGAATCTAATAAGTTGTAATTACCAGCTATGTCATGTATCGCTTTGTTCATATTAAGAATATGGTTTTTAAAGTCCTTACCAATGATAATAGCATCATGCACTCCAAGTATACCACCTTGAGCCAATAACTCAGCCATAACAGCACCATCTTCCCAGTGGATAGGTAATACAGCACCAGATGACATAGCTTCTGAGTACTCTTTTATCATTGCTTGAACTGTTACTGTTTTTTTATCAGTTTTATTTTTAACATGTGTTCTTACTTTGTCAAGTTCATTGTATTTATTATCAATTGTTTTTTCATCAATGATAGCTATACCATCTAATCTAGATTTACTATATGCAGATTTAATAGCAGGGAATGTATCTATAAGAGACCTAGTAAGTTCATCACTTTCAGCTTCTGTTAGTCCTTTAATTACACCTTTATTATTTGAAATATAGGCTCTATACTCATTAGCGTCTTTGAACTTTGTATTGTTCTTAACATTTATTGCACCTACGTAAGCTTGCTCATATTTAATTTTAAATGCTCTAAACATAAGTTTACTAGCATCAGTCATAGCTTTATTTACTTCGATCATAGGACCAAACTCTTTAGTCATAACATCTTCAAAAACCATACCATATGTTCTATTATACATTTCAGATAATACTTCATTAAGTTTTGTACCATTAGGAAGTTTTACATCATCTAAATATGTAACTCCATCAACCAATTTAGCTTTTAAAGCTGCCCATTGTTTATCATCTGCTACTAAAACTTTTCTAAATTCTTTATACTCTTCACCATCAAGGCTTCCGTCGATAATTTTATCAATTACGCCTTTAGCTAAATTATAACCAAGTGTAGATCTAATTGCTTTTAATGATCCAGCATAGTTAAAAATCATAAATGGATATTTAAATAAATTTCTACCAAAAGAAGTAACTGCCTCATTAACTACTAAGTCTTCAGTAAGTTTTAAAGCCTTACTAACTTTCCATAGTTTAGTTGCTGTATCTATTGTTTTAGTCATTTTTTTAGGAGGCTCAACTGCTAATTTATCAGTGATACTTTTATTAACATCTGATGTTAATGTTCTATATGAGTCTAAGAAACCTTCAGAAGCAATAATATCATTCATACCTAATAAATTACCATCAGCATCTCTTATCGTTAAGCCATTATCACCACCGTCTTCAACAAATACACCAGTCTTAGCTAACCATTTGATTAGGTTTTGTCTATCAAGAACTGGTAGCTGCATAAGTTTAAACATAAACCCACTAGTTAATTGATCGTACTCAGCCGTTGCTATAGCAGTAAATTTATCACCACTGTTATATGCCTTAATTGCTTCTAAAGCCTGTAAAGCATGACCAGGATGTTCTATATCTAATTCTTTACCATTAAGTTCAAGCTTACCATCTATGATTGCTTGTTTTAAATCTTCAGGACTAACTTTAACTAATGCTTTACCTAATGTTGTAGTAGTTTTTGTTGCTTGTTTATCGATACCAAAACCAAAAGCTTGTGCTATTGCTTGATAGAAATATTCCATATCTTCAGCATTAGATTTATCCCATTCTCTAAGATTATTTTTAGAAGATACTAAAAATCTATGCATCTTTTTATCAGTTTGAGGATTTATACCTACACTGTCAAGCATATATCTACCATTCTTAGCAAAGAACCAATCAAAGAATACTTCATTACCAACAGTACCTGTTTCTGGATTAACTCTAGCATACATAAGCTCTAACTCAGATAATGATCTATCTATCTCTAAATTCTTAGCTTCTTGAGCTTCAATATCATCTAATACGTATTTACCTTTCATACTCTCAATATCTTTATAACCCATATTATCTTTTATAGCTACTAAAGATTCTGGATTTTTAATCATATCTAAAAGTCCTTTAACCGCATCTATTATAAGCATGTAAGGATCATTCTCAAGAACTTTAATAGTTTCTTGAGCAGTTTTAGGAGCATCGAATATACTTCCATGAACACCATACTTTTTATTATCTTGTGTTTTTTTACTATAAGAATTTGTTCTATAATTCTTATTTGAAGAGTCAACTGTTAATGCATCAGTTATATCTCTAATTTCTTCACTTAGTTTAGTATATTGTTCAATTTTAGATTTAATACCCTTAACCATTGGTACATATGCAGTTCCAGTTTCGATTGTACTATCAACTTCAATATCTTCACTTGATGAAGTAGCTTTAGATAATGCAATCATTGCTTTGTAATCACTAATGCTTATACCATTTTTTTCATTATGAACTTCTTCAATAAGTCCCATTTGTTCCATTACTAACACACCTATCTGACCAGCATCAGATATCAGTTTATTATAATGAGCCTCACTTAGCTCACCAGCATTTATACCAGCTGTATTTAATATTGCCTTACCTAATTGATTTGACACTATTTTTAAGAACTTTCCTCTTCTTAATAATGTTCTTTCCATATAGTTTAACTGTGATTCACTTATAAGCCCACGCATTTTAGCTATTGTCTCATTACTATTCATTACTAAAGCACTACCGTTAGCACCTATAAATTCATTTAATGACAATGTCATAGCAGTAACTATAGCTTCATTCATACTACCATCATTTTTAACTAGTAATGATGCAAATGGACTATCTAATGATGTGTATCTAGAAGTTGTAGTATCTAAGATAGTAGCTAATGCTTGGTTAGTAGCTTTTACTTTATTAAGTAAGTCATTGCTAACTTTCTTATCATCTATCAGTGATACTAATTCACTAAGCTCTAAGCTATTAATTATATTAGGATTTATTTTAATTAATGTGTGAATATTTAAAGGCTGCCCTTCTAAAGCATCCCCTATTTTAGGCTGTATATACTCTTCAACTTTTGAAGCCATACTTGTTTTTAATTCTTTATTCAATACTCTACCACTATTAAAACTTTCTATAATCCTATCAATTAAAGTTGTTAGTTGATCTAGTTTTTTTATATCAGTTTTATTAACCTTATCTTTAAGACGTTTAACATTTATTAATTTTTCTAAAGCTTTAGTATGTTTATTTACCATAGTCTTACTAAGACCTGTGCTAACTTGTTTACTAATTTCTTCAGCTTTTAATGCTTGATACATTGCAATTTCTTTATCAAGTAAAGTTAATTGTTCTTGTAAACCAGCTTCTTCATGCATAGCTACTGCATATTTAAGGATAACTTTGCCACCAACTATAGCCTCACCTAGGGCTGTTTTAATTGCAGCAATCATGTTGTTTAATCTAGCTTTTACTCTAGAAACATAACTACCTTTAGAACTGTCAGCATTAACTTCAGTAACTAGGGCTTCATGTGCTTTATCAGCTATACCTTTAGCTACTTCTGCTTTATCTTTAGCTTTATTAATAACCTTTATTTTATTAAGTTCTTTAGCTACGCCTTTTCTATCTTCTACCAACTTATCTAAGTGTTTAATATATGTAGCTAATCTTTCAGAGCTGTTTTGGAAATTAACTGTATTCTGTTTAACATCAGCTCCAAGCTTAGCATCTATTTTAGATAATTTTGCATAGACTTCAGTACTTATATCTGTATACTTATCAGTAATCTCTTTCTCTAATTTATCACCAGTTTTACCGATAACTGATTTAAGTTGTTCTTTTTCAAGCTTAGCTTGTTTCAGTTTAGCTATTTCATTGACAGTGTCTTCTTTAGAAACTACTTTAGGTACTTTACTTACGATTGTCATATCAGTAATATCTATTCCAGCTTCTTTAAGTTCTTTAGCTTCTTTCTTAGTTATTGTACCAACATCAAGACCATTCTTAGCTTTAACTATTTTTTCATTAATATCAGTTATATCTTCATCAACAATAAATCTAGATCTTCCTCTATTCTGTCTAGTTCTTTCAATACCTTCTGTTTGATCACCAATACTAGCTTTTATAGATAATACTTTATCTTCAGCTAGTTTTATATCTGTATCATTTGAATCTTCATTAGCTAAAACATCTTCTAATGTTTTAACAGCATCTATTAAATCATTTTCTAATTTAGATAGTTCAGCTGTATATCGTTTTCTATCATCATTGTATTCAACGACTGTACCACTTATTGTAACTGGTTGTTGACCTTCTTTTATAAGAATATTATTAACATGATCAGCTGCTTCTAGCATGCTTTCCATAATAGCTAATGTATCACTTTTACCTTTTATTTCAGTAACACCAAAAGCATCTATTATTGCTTGTTTAGTTATTGGATCATCTTTATACATATCCATAGCTACATCAAAAGCATCTAGTCTATGACTACTATAGTTAGGTGTATCTTTAAACTGACTCTCTTTATATTTCTTTCTTAGTACACCTATGATAGCTATCTTATCATCTAATGTTCTTGCATTAGAGATATATCTCTTGTAATCTTCATAGATTCTTTCAAAGTTCTTATAAGCTACAAGTTTATTTTTAGCTATCTTTCTTAATTGTCTAAGGATTTTAATTGCTTCTTCAGCATTACCTTCAGCAAGTGCAGTTTTATATTTAACAAATAATGTTAAAATACCATCTTTACTATCAAAGTACGTAGAATACTGTACATCATTAGCACCTTTACTAACACCCTTCATATTCATAATTTTAAATTTAGCAAATGATACATCAAGAGCAGCAGCTAGTTTACTACTATCTACATTAAACATCTTCGCATATTTATCTATAGTTCTACCACTAATACCTTCAGTATTTTCAGCAGTACTAGTAGATGTTCTAGCACTAACTTCATCTTTAGTATATCTACTATTTATTTCATCTATTTTATTACCAATTGCTTCTGCTTCATTAATAATCTCAGCTTGTCTTTCAGGTGTGGCAGTTACATACTCAGCATCTTTAGCTTGTATCTCTTGTTCAAGAGATTCAATTGCTTGCATATCAGGCATACTTATTTTAAAGGCCATACCTTCTGTACCATCTGAATTTATTGGATTATTTAAACTAGAATCAACAACAATTATAGGATTAAGAGTAGGTGCATTACCAAGTTCTCTATCAACTAAGAACATACCAACAAGTTCTTCTGCACTTATTCCAGATTTAGCAGATACTTCAGATATTAAAGCATGAGCTGCTACAGGATCTATTTCAGTCCCTTCTGGCATCCCTTCAGTTAATTGACCAATTCTAGCAGTTAAGTCTTTAACAATCATAGTTTCAGCATTACTTCTACTACTTTCAATTTCAGCAAGAGTATCTTTACTATTTGACTTCCGTTCTGTATTATTATAGTAATCATAAACAGATTTACCATTACTATATACCTCATAAGCATCATCTAATGTACCTTCATCACTTTGCATAGCATCTCTATGTAATTGATAAAGACTTTCTTTAGTACCTATATTTTCATCCGTAGCTACTTTCTTAGCTTCTTTTTGTTTACCACCTAGTATGTGATCTTTCATATCTCCAAAAACTGTGATTAATGGATTAGCTGGATCCGCTGCTTTAAACTGTTCTATCACATTATCTATTTCACTAAAGTCATTATTTTCTTTAGCACTAGCATATAGTTTACTAATAAAAGCAGTGCCTTCAGAATCTAATTTATCTAATCCTTTTTCTTTTGCAAACTCTTTAAATGAATCATCAACTTTTGTACTTGGAGATACTACAGATTTACTATCTATTTTATCTCTACCAGGTACTAATGAAAGAGCAGTTGATGGACCTGCCATTTGGATACCACCAGCTGCACCTAATATACCTGAAGCTCCTATATTATACAGGCTTTCTCTTCTGTTAAGTCCATAATCCTCTACGTTAGGATTGTATGATGCCATACTTTCTTCCATAGCAGATTGTAACATTTCTGTAGAACCTTCTTCTAAAGCTGTTCCAGTTAATCTTACAGGCACTTTAACTGCTGTTTTAGCGATTTTACCCATAAAACTTTTACTAACAGATTCAGGCATTTGTTTCAATAAACCAGGAATTACTTTAGATATAGGGTCAGTACCTTTTATAATCATTTTACCCATAGCAAGGTCAACATTTACGTAAACTAATCCTAATAGTCTTGCAGCAGCTCTTTGCTCATCAGGCATATCTGTATTATATAACTCTTTATAAGTATCTTCAGCTTGTCTAGCAAACTGTTCAGCCCCACTCACATTGCTGAAGCTAAGTGTGCCAGCAAGTGAGTTACCAGATAATATATTAGCTAACTTGTAAGCAGGTCCTTTAACTTTTTCAGCCATACTAATTGCTTCAGCCATTGTTGAAGCTTTCTTACTAGCTAAGATAGCTTTAGCAGCAGTATTTACGCCAGAAGCCCCTCTAAGTACTGCAGTCATTATCTTACCAGGTAATATTAAGCTGGCCATATATCCACCAACTTCTCCAGCAAGTTCTGGTGTCATTAATGCATTTCCAATAGCACCAAATATTTTTGAATAATCACCTTTATCTACAGCAGATTTAACTGCAGATACAGCTTGATCACCTGCTGCTTGAGCAAAACTTTGATCGTACCCTAAGAAATCTATTAATTGTTTCTTATTCTCCTCTGTGTATAATCCTTTAGTATCTTTCCATTTCTTACCAGTAGCTATCTTTTCAACTACTTCAACTGGTAAATCTGCAAGGTTAGCTAGTTGGTCAGTAGCCATATATCCGAACGCCTTAAGGGTATTAGCAGCTCTATCCACAGGTGAAAGTATTGGCAGTTCTTTAGAAGACGTGACTCTTTGTTTATTCCATGCTTGAACTTGTCGTTTTACACCTTCAGCTGGACTATCAAATTTAACGTAATAACCACCTTCTGAAGCAGGTCTTGCAGTTCCTTTAGACATACCTGGAATGTTTTTCATACTATCATTCCAAGTAACACCACCTAAGTTTTTATTATTTTTAAATACGTTACTACTAAAGTTACCTGTTTCAACAAGCATGCTAGCTACAAGAAGTGTCGGATCCATTCCAGTTTTTGATGTTTCATAATAAACTATATTTGCAAGATCAGCGACTTCTTTAGCAGTCATATTGCCTTTATTGTTAGATAATATTGCAGCTTGTATCTTTTTTGGAGAATTTAAGGCTCCTTCACCACCTAGTGAATAGACCCTACTAGTCATTATTTTAGCAAACTCAGGACTAGTTGCATAGTCTCCTTGTTTACCTCCACTTACATTATATCCAGATATCTGGTTAGTAACTGGTATAGTTTTAGTGCTAGTAACAAGTCCGTTATTTTTTCCATAAAATAAACTAGAGTTTAATCTATTATCTTTACTAGCCATTGTAGTAGAGTCTTCGCCAGCCATATTACCAACTAAGCCTAATCCTCTTTTCTGGCTGTCATTTAAAGTACCTAAGTCTTTATGCATGATAGGTATATTTAGTGGAATAGCTTTACCATATTGATCTTTTTGAGTACCAGATATATCTGCTTGAACTGCATTTCTAATTAAAGGAGCTTCCCATCTTTTTTCACCAGGAGCTCTAGATAGGTCTGCTAACATTTGAATCTGTTGCATATTACCAACATCTATCATATCTTGTTGTGTTACAGCATTGATATCTTTACCTAGTAAATTAGCTACTTGTTTTCTTTGAGCAGCCATTGATGCAGCAGATTTCTCAAACTTACCAGCAGTTTTATTATTAGTTCCATACATATCATATGGAGCATTACCATGATTTAATTCAACAGCATCATAGAAACCACCATTCGATATAGTGGAACCTCTAACTTTACCAGCATCTTTAAGGGAGTATGTATCAGCGTCAGACATTCCAAGTAGGGTGTCTTTCTTAGCACCAAGTAGTGCAACTTTTTGAGCCTTAGCAGCTGAAAGCATCGTAGCTTTTTCATTAAAAGGAGAATCAGTAGAAGATTGTGTTGGAGCTAGTTTAGCTTGTTCTTCTGCTCTTAATCTATTAGCAGTTTCTTGTCTTGTAGAAAGATCACCATAAGCTAATAGTTCTTCTATATCTAAGTTATTCATAAACATCCTTAAGTCTTAATTATACTATATAATAGCATAATTATGCTTAAGGTTTGTTTAGTGTATTAATAAGATAATTATATACTATTATAACTATCTACTGCCTAAAGTAGCTGGTTCTTTTAACGAGCTTTTTAAGTTGTTTAATTGTTGCTTATATGATTTTATATATAGCTCATCAGCCTTAGATTTAATAGCTTTATTTTCTAAAGCTTTTAATTTAGTAGCAATTGAATTCATTGCATTAGTTTTATTTTGTTTTATCGACTCTAGTATGTCTGATTTAATAACTGGCTGTTTTCTATCAATTACACCACCTACATCATCTGTTGTAGTTTTCTTTTTAATAACTTTTTTATCTTTACTATTATTGTTTTGTGATTTAGTAACACCTTTATTAACTATAGTATCTTTATTAACTATAGTATCAGCAACAACAGGTTTATTAACTATATTATACCTATTAACTAAATCTGTTAAATCAGCCTTCGCTTTATTTAAAGCAATATCTCTAGGATTAGATAGTTTAACAATATCAGGCGTGCTTATAAGTTGTTTTCTTCTATTCTCTAATACACTAAGATTTTGTTTAAGTGCATCTATATGAGCTGTTGAAGGGTCAGGCTTAGTTTCATTAAACGGTTTTTTCTTTTGTGCATTATAATCAGCAACATATTCTTTAAGGGCTGTAATATTAGTATTTCCAGTAGTATCAAAAAAATACCTTTATTGTTATCAAGTATGCTGTTAAGTATATAAGACTTATCATCATTATCTTTTACACCAATACTCTCTAATCTTTTGACAATATCAGTAACTTCACCTCTTGTAATACCAATCCTAGATGCTAACTCATCTTTAGAAGCTATAAAGTTCTTTTGAGAAGTAGCAATACTACTATCATTACTACTTTTATCGTTTTTACCACTCTTGCCATCATCTTTTCTATTAGAACTTTCTTTCTCACGAGTAACCTCTGCTGCTCCTATTGACGCATTTGTGTCTAATATTTCTTTAGTAAGTTTATCCAGTTGCTCCTGTTTAGTATCACCTTTACTAAGTTCTTTATTATACTCTTTAGCGTATGCTATTTCAGCAGCTCTGGCAGTATCTACTCTTTTAAGAATATCGTCTGTAGGAGTTCCAACTTCATCTGCTATTCTTTGAAGCATATCTGCTCTAGTTTCTTTAAGTTCAGTAGGTACATTATCTGCATATGTAGACAATGCTTCTTGAGCTTTTAGTTTTTCTAGTATATTTTTATCAGAAATCTTAGATGGATCAAAATTAACTTTTCTAGCCTGCGCTAGTTCATCATTACTAAATGATATCTTATTAGCATTTTCAGGAGAGAATGCATCAGTAATGATTCCACCATATACTTGTTGACCTTTAGCTACTTCAGTATTAAACCTATCTTCAGTATCTCTATTTCTAAGTAGTCTCTTTCTATCAGCCACTTTCCAATCATATTCTTCAGCATCTTTAGCGTCTATCTTAGCTTGCCTAGCTGACTCTTTATCATACACTGCTTGTTTCATTAAGTCGTTACCGAATGAAGCCAGTAGATCAACTACTGGAGTTGAAGCATTCTGATAACCACCTTGATAGGCTTGAGGTACTGTTAGTTGTCCTGTTGACATTATTTATCCTTAATCTATTTTATTATGCAGAATAAGCTGCTCTATATTTAGCTAGTGCAGCTGCTTCAGTTTTAGCATTATCTATATCCTGTCGCATACCTTCTCTAGCTAGTTTATTAGTTTTCTTTTGATCTTGATAACCTGCAAATGCAAGAGCTAATCCTCCACCTTTAAGTATATTACCCCAACCTTCATTACCAACACCTAAGAATCCTGTAGAATCTTTTTTGTTTGTATCTTTTAAAGCATCAATAGATTTTTCAGCAGCATCATAATATTCATCAGTTACTTTAGTTCCATCATATAAACTACCGTATGTACTATCAACAGAAGGTAGTTTAACCTCTGGCAGCGTTGGAGTAATACCTGTTGATTGGTTTGCTTTATCAATCCCATTAATAAAATCCATATCTCTAGGATCAGGGTTTACCATACCTAACCTTGCCAAACTAGGTGTAGCTGCATTAGTAGCTGATGTATTTACGTTTTGTGTTTTCCATGTATCAAAATAGCTTTTTTTAGCCTGATCACCGAGACCACTAAAAGTTCTATTATCCAGATTATTATCTTTTAAATATTGATGCCATTCCATAATATTGTCCTTTTTATTATCATTATAAACTATTATATCATCATATTACTTAAACTGTACTGAACCCTTTTGTTTTATACGTAGTAAATGGTTCATATGTTTTTCTAATACTATCATATGGATCTATTTCAAGCATAGTTTGTGGGATTCTATAAGAATCTTCATATACAAATCTTAGATCACTTTCATACATCTTACCGTCTTTTATTAGACTATCTAATTCTTTTTGAGATTCTTCCATGAACTTATTATGTGAATATGTTTCCATCGTATTCATAATTGTTACAGTAGTATTAGCCACAGACAAGGCAAAGTTAATAGTAGCTGCAGTTGTTGCTCCAGCAGCACTTCCAGCTGCATTCATATAACCACCAGCACCAGATCCTAAACTTAAGACAGCAGCAAGTATGGCCATATTACGTGCAGTTTTACCAGTACCAAAAACACCCATTGTTAAACCTATACTTATCACAGCAGCAGCAATAGCCATATACTCAACCCAAGTATACTTAGCTACGTCATATAACTGCATACATAGCAAAATAATTATAATGATGATGATGATAAACATATCGAACTCACATCTAGTATCTGTAGCAGTACTTAGATCAAATCCAGTCCAAAATATAGCGGCTACTCTTGCATAATCAGCTGAATCTAACCAGCTAGCTCTAACATGATAGTGTCTGTAGATACTATATGTATAACCATCAGTAGCTGGAACAGCTTCATGATATACACCATCTTCGTCAGTATATGCAGCTCTACCATCAGTCCCTATGTAGGTCTCCTGAAACTTACAACCTTTGGTCATACTATAGCCAGGATTAGTTAAAGCTTTAATAGATCCTATATCAGTTTTTATGTAATTTGTATCAAACCATTGGTTAACTGTCCATAAATCATCATTACTAATCGTTTGATAATTTGAATCAGATATAGCTTTTATTCTGTTCAAAGCTTCATTAAGTATATCTACGTCAAGTAGCATATCCTTCTTTGCATGCTCACTTATCCCTTTATCATTATAAGCCTCTTCATCTACCATACGTGCTTCAAATACATAGTTAAAATAAGTATTTCTATCAGCATCTGTAATAGTAGTTAATGTTTTATTACAGTGTATTGCTACATCTTTATCTTCTAGGTAGCTTCTTAAAAGCTTTTCATTCTCATATGAGGCAGGTATCCTTATAATCATATCAAGCTTATCAATCATGCCACCATACTTAAGATCTTTAAAAGCTTGATCTAGTCCTGTCTCTGTCATTATATAATGAAGATCTTCATAATATTCATTAAAGAACTTTTCATCCGATCTAGTTTTAGCTAATGTTAGCTTATGTATAAGTTTAGGAATACTCAGATAAACAAGGTCACCTTTCTTTTCTCCAGTTGAAGTCTCACTTATCTCTGATACAAGTTGCATATTTTGAGCTATCATATTAAAGCATTTAACTACATAAGATGGTATCTCTATGGTAGGTAATGATGTCTGTCTGATTCCATCATACTGAGCATTTAATCCAGCATACTTAGATACATTACAATTATACTCAGGTTCATCTATATAGGTATATCTTGGAGTAATCATAAAACCTGGGAATGTTATATGAAAAGGGCCTTTAATAGGTGGAGTTATATACTCTGTAGCATTATTAACGCCATCTATAAAGTAATTAGCTAATATCTTATGATTATATGTTGATTTATACGTATATGTATTATTAAAACCTGTATGACAAGTTCCCTTAGCGGTAATTTTAATCATATCTATTTCCACACTATTCATAATGTAGTCATTTTCAGGTAATTCAAGAGTATATAGCTCTTCTATAAACGTAGTATTTCCACTAGGTAATACTGGAATACCTACTCGATAACAGCACACATCACCATCAGTATATCCAATAGTACCTAGCCAAGCAATTGTTTGGTCTATATATGTAGTAAGTAGTCCTAGTTCTGTAGGATTATAACCTTTAGCGTCTGCTGCCCAGGTTAGGTGCAGTGTCTCAGGTTTACCACTAGTTTGTACACAACCCATTATATTCCTTTACCCATTTTCTAAAATGCATACCAACTCTTATATCATACTTATCAACCATATGACTCATTAATCTAAAGTATAATCTAAATACTTCTTTACTGTCATCAGCTCTGACAGCATCTCTCAATGGAAATAGATAATCATTCATTATCATAGTATAAACTTCAGTTTTATTCTCATCATTATCTATTGCTTCAACAATCTTAGGTCCAAGTATTTGATAGTACCTAACTATCCTTTTACCTTTATTGTTTGTCATAACTTTACTATCACGATAACCTTTTAATTCTGCTAAAAAATCTCTATAACATTCAGCACCTAAAGCTTCTGCCGTAGCTGTGCAGATAAAGCTACCGAATATATCAGTAAATGCATCCATTACTTTTGATATAGCATTACCAATCTCACATCCTAAACCACCTAGTCCAACAGCATCAAATACATCAGCAACAGCCTGGCCTATCTCTCTAAATACTTTATCTAATAAACATATTTGTTGATCACCATTATACACATTCTGTACAAAATTCTTTATACTGATTCCCATATCAAAACCATTAGCATCTATCTGTCTATACTTATAGTTACCATTACTATTTTTTTCTTTCCAGTAATCTTCAAACATGACGTTAAAGCCACCACTATACATAGCGGTTTGTGCTAAGTTAGCTTTGAAGTTCTGAAAGTATGTCCGTTGAAATGAATATACAAACGGACCAGTTTGACTTATCATACTTTATGCTAACGTAGTTAAATTCGCTATTGCAGGTATCTCAGTAGCTAAAGCTTTAATTAATGATAATCTAGCTGCTTTCTCATTAGCTGTTTCAGGAACTTTAGCATTTTGCATTAAGGCTGCTCTTTCATCCATAGTTTTTAATACATCTTTATAGTTAACAAAGTCATATCCAGCTATTTGTTTATCAATAGCACCAGGAGCTGTAGTATTTGCTAACGTAGTAGTCATACCAAGACTATTAACAACTGCTTTAACACCATCAGCAATAGGAGTAGTAGTCATAGTACCAGATGCTGTAACAAATTCATTACTACTATTAACTTTATACCACACACCATTAGTATATTGTATATAATTACTTGTACCATCACCTAATACTATTGTAGTAGTTTCTTGTACACCATATTGTTTTTTAAGCTTAGCTCTTTGCTCAACTAATTGTGAATCTGCTGTAGCTTTAGTAACTAATAGGATTTCATTCTCTCTGTCCATCTTAGTAGCTGTCTTACCTAATAAGATAATATCTTCATTAGTTTTTTCTATACTTTTAAGAGCTGCATTGTACTCAGCCTCTACTTTATATCGTTCAAAAGATAACTGAGCATTAGATTTTAATAAATCTAAAGCACTACTTAATGCTTGTTTATTTATATCACTATATACGTCTTTTAAAAACTGAGCATATGCTGCTTGTTTTTGAATGTCATCAACTTCAGTATTATCAATATAAGTTTCAAACTTATCCATTACTTGTTCAAAAACACCACCAGCTTGAGTAACCATACTTGATAGTATATTATCTGCTAACTCCGTAAAGTCTGCTGTATTAATACTTACAGATTCTATAATTTGTTCAACTGCCATTTATTATTTCCTTATCTATTTATTACTTATTATACACTAGCTATGCTTAGTATATGCTT
>FUWD013231349.1_pt1 | contig 19997 bp, 26 predicted proteins | sample 1063281 | NCBI WGS metagenome assembly FUWD01 (sample SAMEA79048168, study PRJEB19326) | metagenome | biome: marine | reverse complement strand
GTTCTTCGACTAATATAGGAAACAATCGTATTCTTTGATCTATTGTCATATTAGCATAATGCATATATTTTTTTTTATTTTGAAAAACTGTTTCCATAGGAAACGACCAATGCGAAACAGCGTGTGTATTAATTGATTGTATACTTTTATTTTTTAACGAGTCTATCATCCTCATATGACCAAAATCGATGAAATTCATTCTAATTTCTTCTGAATTGTATACTATATTTTGCGGTTTCAAATCGTGATGAACTATACCATTTTGGTTTAATATTTTAACACCCAGTATCACGCGGTGGAGTTCTATCAATAACATATCAATATCTTTTTTTGTTCTTTGTTTAATATTTTTCATGTAATCATCTAAGTTTAGACCACCGTCTTTCATTATTAATAACTTCATATTTGCTATATCATTACTTTTTACCCAATCGCACTTATCTATCGATTTAATAGTTTCTAAATCATCAGAGGGAGAACATACATCAGGTTTACCCATGTGATATTTGAGGTCTTTGTCTACCGCATTAATCACATCGTATTCTTTCAATTCGGTAATTGCATCCACAGTATCCATTATTTTGGATATTTTACCATCATACGATTTTGATGGGTCGTTTTTACATTTCAAACTTGGTTTATGTACGCATCCATATGCTCCCTCGCCTATTACTTCAGATGTCATCTATATGTTATATACACATATAATTTCTTTATTCGTTAGTTATTACAGTGGTTACGAATTTATGCAATGAGTCCTTGGTTATTTTAGAGTCAAACTCAATTGTTTCACCACCATCGATCACTAGTTTTACTGTTGGATACGATTGAATGTCATATTTCTTTATCATACTAGCAATATTTTCTTCGTTTCTTGTTTTGCTATCTTCACCTGGAATGTCACTGGTACAATTTACTTCTACACACTTTAGCTTATATCCATTTATTTGTTGTCCATTGTATGCGTCCTTAAATTGTTTCCACTGTGGCATAGCAGTTTTACAATGAGGACACCAATCAACGTGAAATAACATTATAGTTGCGTTACGATTCGTTCGATCTGCATTAGCTACATCATTAAATTTAGTTCTCTTAGCAATATCCTTTGTATATTTTTTATATCCATAATAGCCAGCAAGAGAGAACACCAAGAATAATAGGATAATAAATACAACTCTAAAATAGGGTCTGATGAAATTTAGGATGGTATCAACGATCTTTGACATTAAGTATTATATATTTAATAATATATTAAATTCCGTGCAACTAAACTATTCTCATTATACTATAAATAAATGAAGAAAACTAGAAAAAATCGTGTATTTTCAAATTCCGAATACAATAGTAACGACGGTATGCTTACAACTGTATGGGGACCTAGTATGTGGCATGTATTACATACAATGAGTTTCAATTATCCAGTAAACCCTACAACTGATGATAAGCATCATTATCGCGATTTTATTCTTAACTTACGATGGACGCTCCCATGTGGTAAATGCCGAAATAATTTTAAGATGAATTTACAAAAATTACCACTTAAAATGAAATGTATGGAATCGCGTCTTACGTTCTCTACATATGTGTTTGAACTACATGAATTAATAAATACCATGTTAAACAAGAAATCTGGATTAACTTATGACATGGTTAGAGAACGTTATGAACATTTTAGGTCAAGATGTACTAAACAGATTGTATCCAAACCAATAGAGAAAGGATGCGTCGAACCCCTATATGAAGGTGAAAAGGCAAAATGTATTTTGAAAATTGTTCCACAAGATGAAGCATGCGATACTTTCCAAATTGATAGTAAATGTATCAAAAAAAATGGGAGGGAAAGGTAACAATCATATTTAGCGTTTTCTAACGATTGTAAAAAATAACTCATCATATTATACTATGTCAACTGCTGATAATGAAACACCCTTTTGGGGAGATGACCCGAATGTAATATTTCAAACTATCGATTTCTTTCCGGTGGAAGGCATGACCCATATTCAAAAGTTAAATGCAATTTCTCGTGGTGTAATTATTTTATGTATTATTGGATTCATACTTACACAAAGTGTCCGTGTCTTATTTGTTTCGGGTTTAACCCTCGTTTCCATTTACTTATATCATTTAAATAAGAAACGAGAGAACCAAAACGAAACCTTTGAAAATCCAGCCGATCAAGTATTGAAGGACGCATCTGTTCTCCGAGATGTCAATGTATTTGATACACCAGATTCTTCCAATCCATTTGGAAATGTACTCGTGACTGATTATAAATATAATCCAAATAAAAAACCCGCGCCACCCGCTTTCAATGAAAAAGTGAACGAGAAAATTCTGGATAAGGCAATGAAATTGGTTAAAGAACTAAACCCCGATCAGCCTGATATTTCAGATAAGTTATTTAAGGATTTAGGAGAACAATATGTATTTGAACAATCACTTAGACAATTTACATCGAATCCATCCACTACAATCGTAAATGACCAAACTGGATTCGCCGACTTTTGCTACGGTTCTATGACATCGTGTAAGGAAGGTAATTTGTTCTCATGTGCACGTAATCTACCCAGATACACCAATTATTGATAAGGTATTGTAAATATTATATTATTATATGATATATATAATATGACATCTACTGTATTTAACATGATGGATCGTTTAGGGGGAGATAGTTCCCGCCGTAATGAATCTAATACCAAATATGCAACATATATGTTGGATAGCCAATTGACTTCATCCAAATCAGACGAACATGTAACATTTGCTACACTCAATCCAAACATTAATTTTAAAGGAACTATGGGTGGATTGCCAGGTTCGGCAGTGGATTATGATTCACTACTTACCATTAAAGCAGAACAACAACGTGCATTTGAAAAGCTACAATTACATCAACGTCCGTTTCTTACCATTCCGTATTTAGGAAAGGGAGCAAGTGACCCAGTAATGGAATCTCGTCTCCAACAGGGAGAAGTGGTAACTGATAAAAAAAGTGTTTCCACTATCATGGACAAACCATATACCGAACATCAAAATTTCCCTATGATGGATAGTTTAAAAGGGCGTGTTACAAACCCAGCTTTTTCCGTAGAGGAAGCTGCTCTTAGTGGATGGGTTCGTGGAGGACAATCATCCCGCGAGGAAGTCGTGTTCAGTAAAAGATAATTGTATTCATCTATAGTATAAAAGGTATATATGAGTAGTACGTTAGATAAAATTCAAGGTTTAAACACCTCCTTAGAAAATGGTAATTCAATAGAGTTTGACTTAGATGGATACATATCTAAATTTATTAAGATTAGAACACCTGATTATAAGGGTGAAAATAAAACCACCACAGATAAAATAAATTATTTAAAAGGAATCGATACATCTAGCAAATATAATCCTGAAAATATGAAGATTTTTTTAGACGAGTATTATAGTAGTTTGAAAGGCGCCATAGAAAAAACAACAACATTAAAACCAATGGAACCTGTTAAAACGGATGTTGTTGGTAATATAAACAATAAACAGCCCAATTCACCTCCCGATGATACTGACTTATCACTCCAAACAAAAAGTAGATCGATTAATGTACTTTCGGTGAGGAACAAGAATCATCTGGCTGTGGCAGACATGCATTAAATAATTTATTGGGTCATGCATATTTTACAGGATATAATAATAAAATAAACGACAATCCCTATACATTGGTTGAATTGAAAGATATTATAGAAAATATTACAGGAAAACATTTGAATTTACATAATTTATGTAAATATCTAACTATACGCGATAATGAGAAGGAAAAAATCATAATGAAATATGATAATCAAAATGATTGTCCGAAAGAAGAAAATTATGATATTAATGTATTGATTGCAGCACTAGAATTGATAGGCTTTGAAATCAATAAACCGTTCCAATTAAAGGAAGGTGAAACGTCTAATATCGATGAAGCGCCTAATATTGATGATCCCAAGGTTTTTGGTTTATTAATAAATATAGGTGGATCACATTGGGTTTCAGCAAGAAAATATAAAGAAACAATCTACTATATGAATTCTCTAGAAAAAGACAATGTCATTACAGAAATAGGAAAGGTAGCATTAAATGTAATAATAACGGGTGTAGAAAATGCAACAATAATGGGTACAGAAAATACAACAATAATAGGTGCAAAAAATACAACATACCTTATTAAAAATACTGGTAATCCAAAAATTGCCTTTATTAATTTAAAAATAGATGATTTTATAAGAACACAAATAAAGGACCCAGATAAAAAAAAACTATATTATGAAAAACCGTATAGTAACTATATAAAGGAATTAAAAGATGAAAAAATAATAAATAATCTATATAATAAACAATTTCAATATAGCCCAGAACTAACGTCTCTAATTGAAAAAGATACAAATGGAGAAGAAATACTCGAAAAACTAGTAGAAGAACCAAAAACTAAAAATGACACCCCAACAAAACAACACGATACTCGTAGCAAGAATCAAGATAAAAACAAACAAAAAACAATCACAAAAACAAAACAACAAACAAAAAAAAATAAATCACAAAAAAAAAGAAGTTAAATATTTAAATTAGCTATAAGTATATGTACGATTATACAATAGAAATAAATTATTCAAATGACGACGAATATCGTAAATGTTTATCTCAAGCATTTTGTATAAATTCCTTAGATGTCAATGAGAATGAATTCATATATGATTATAAATTGATGAGTGATAATATGGATTATATTTATGATATAACGAAGGATATTCCTGAATTCCGTGAAATATACTTAATTTACGCAGGTCAGATGATGAGCACTGATCCAGAAATTGGTATAGCAATTGCATTTTCATATGATAATTTTGACATATTTCATTTGTGTTTAGGTGATTACATTAGAGACGGCATCATTGGAATTGACAATTACGCAAAACTCCGTGGTAAAATATCATAACGTATTATATATATGGCATCCACACGTGATAAAAATGCTCCAGGAAATTATAAATTAGAACAGAGTGAGAATACAACTAGTTCTAATTATCTAGTAAATAAATATGTGCGTCCGTCAGTATCCTACCACCCAGGAGACGGTCTCCTTCCAGCAAAGACACCACGCACAGAAATGGCAAACAACTCATGTGACATTGAATCCATGTTATTTGGAATCGGTTCTAGTGATTTAGTGAATTCACGCCCTGTTATTCAACCTATTCTCAAAAAGATCAAGAGTTTACATTTATATGATCGCCCAAGCCTAATTCTACCGGAACCTGTTTCGGTAAGTTCGGCAAATCGTCCACTATTTTTAAACTAATCGTTTTTCTGTTCTTCATAGAATAACGATTCATTTTACCATGTCTATGTTTAAATGTATTGTTATATGTAACGTTTCTGACGCTAGGTTTCACCATATGTTTTGGAATTAGTTCGGTCGGTAAGTATTCGCCTACATTTATAAATGAACTCAATACTGCTGACAAATTATTATTTTCTAGTGGGTCTATACTTGGTAGTTTATCACATGGTTCAAACGTTATTTTTACATACTCTGGATATGGTTCATAGTTACCGTCTGGGAGAACTTCCATTGGTATGCGTATACAAGCATTAATATATCTTTTCGACATTTTTACTAGTATAAATATTTATAACTTTATATTAGTTAAATTTCACAATAATTTTAACGATTTCTTTCTTAATACATTTGCATGCCGATATAGAAAGTTCTTCTCTTTTTTTTCGAGTCTTGGTGTCACTATCCTTACGCTTAGATGTGCTATTACGTGAGTTCATATCGTTCTCAATATCAGTGTAATTTTCTTCAATAAACTCAATAATCTTGTTCTCGATCGTCCATTTAAAAAAGTTTAATTGTCCGATTGTGGTTTCCATAGATTTCGTTTCATCATATGGAATTTTAATACGATCCCAACGACAGAATGGGTCAAAACGTTTTTTGCTGTATGCCTTTAATTTTAATTTGTAATCATTGTATACCTTGAATCTCCTAGGTTCTCCGTAACTGTCCTTTAATTCGTATACTGTAAAGTTTTTCTTCGCATAATTTGTTACAAACCAATCTACGATTCGTAAAGATATATTAGATTCGCCATTTATTACTGAAATTGTTTTACTGAGATATTCACGGTTCTCGTAAAACGTCATTAAGTTTTGTAATAATAATTCATTTTGAGTATTGCATTTGGTCGCCATATCTTTTCTCTGAAACTATATGAAAGCAGTATTTTATATCATTTCAGAGAAAGATAATATACATATGTGTATATAGCATATAATGAAAAAGGTTATTTTAGTTCGCGGGTTTAATACTTCGATCACTGAGAATAATAATGATATTTATCAACCATTCAAATTGTTTTTTTCAAATAATAATGAATATACACTAGAATATTTCGATTATCCTACTTATGAAAGTTTAGATGATGTTTACGAAAGATTAAAACAAATAGTTAATAGGTTCGATATTATTATCGGTCATTCCATGGGTGCTTATTTGACTAATAAATTATTATTAGAAGGTATTATAGATACTACTACTAAAACGGTTATAACTATTAACCCTCCTGTATTTTATAATGTTTTTCAAACCACATTAGCAAAGATACCTAACATAGGTAATCTATATTTACCGGTATCTTTGTTTATTACTAGTAGTGCATTATTCAGTAATGGCAACATCTTAAATAATGATTATTCGTTAATTGTATTTAAGCAAACTACTGCGATGATTAATAACCCATTAGATATAACAAAATTATCTACTATAATAAACAATAGTAATAATATTTATATGATGTATAGCAAGAAAGATACTGTTACCGTTTTCCCTTCATCTTATGTATCATTATTTACTCCAGATAAATTAATTCATGTTGACGGTTTACACCAACCATTCTCGGAATGGTCAAAAAATAATGATTTTTTCGATAAATTATCTTTAATATTATCCAAGCCCATAATATAATAAAAATTATACATAAATTAATTTTTATTATACATACACATTTTTTTCATTTCTAACTCTCTAATTGAGTCTCTTCTTTATTTCGGCGATTGCTTTACCTGGATTCAAATGCTTGGGACAAACTCTGGAACAATTCATAATAGTATGACATCTATATAAAGCCATGGCATCGTCTAATTGTTTCAACCTCTCCGCACCATTTTGATCTCTTGAATCTGAAATCCATCTATAAGCTTGCATTAGCACTGCTGGTCCTAGATATTCGTCTGCATTCCACCAATAGGACGGACATGCTGTCGAGCAACAAGCACATAATATACATTCATACATACCATCCAGTTTCTTCCTATCTTCAACTGATTGAATAAACTCTGTTGAAGATGAAGCTTTTGGAACTTTATCTGCATGTAACCAGGGTTCAATACTCTTATATTGCTCGTAAAAATTAGACATATCGGGGACTAAATCCTTTATGACGTACATATGTGGCAACGGACTGATCTTTGTCACTTTTTGAGAAGATTTATCTATATAGCATAGACATGCTAATGTGTTGACACCTCCTATATTCATAGCACAAGAGCCACAAATTCCTTCTCTACAAGATCTTCTAAACGTTAATGTTGGGTCTTGTTCGTTCTTAATTTTCACTAACGCGTCTAATACCATTGGTCCGCATTCTTTAATGTTGACTGGATATGTCTGTAATGTTGGTTTTGAACCGACTACTGATGGATCATATCGATATATTTTAAAATATTTGATTGAAGCTGGAATTGTTATTGCCTTAGATAAAGCAAAATTAACATTTCCTAATAAATAGTTGTTAATATAACTTCCTGTTCTCAGTATATGCGATGCGGCTTTGTATTTTTGAATAGGTAACATCACTATATTATATATATATACACTTATTATTTGTATTTACTTTTGATTTGTAATTGTCTTTATCTTGATTTGAATATATATTATTACAAACATTGTAGTTTACTTCCGATTTTCCTATAATTATATCCATTGTATACTTGTGCATTTTCCAATGATTTTCTAAGTGTTTTGTCGCTTAGTTTCATTGTTTTGATACAGTCATATTTGCAAATGAATTCGCGTACTAAATTGTTATTCACGTCGTATTGCCCTATACCGTTTTTATATAAGATTGGTTCTCCATTTATCTTTTCTGTAAAATCATCTTTCAGTTCATTGGTGCATGAATCATACAATGTATAATAAAATCCGTTAGTTAAACTGAAATTTTTCACTGGATTATCCAAAGCAGAAGATGATGTATATCCGTCTGATTTACTGGCGCTTTTTCTATCTAGATATACATTGAGGATTTCGCTTTTTCCTCTATTCAATTTGGCGATATATCCTATATTTTGGGATTTTATTTCTTTGGTTGGTTCCAATGAAATAATTATATTTGGGTCGAGTTCTCTATCCACCAATCGCCATCGGACACCGTGATAGATGGTGTTTTCATTGACCGCTTTGTTGATACTAGGTCTTTTGAGTTTATTGTTCTCGCGTATACACTCGCTTACTGATTCGTATACTTTAACCAACTGTAATGTTTCGGGGTTGATTTTTTGTAGACGTGGTCCCAATGTCATGAGTGGCATGTTGAAATTGGTTGTCGTTTTTGTTTGCATGGAATTTACTCGTTCCACTATATTTTTGTTTATTTTTTCCAAATTATCTATTTTTACAGATAATTGTTGGACAGTAGAAATCAGTTCTTCGATAAGTGGATTGAAATTTTTAGTATTTCCTATTTCCGTCATCAGTTTCAGTTTCTCGTTCTCCAATTCCAATCTCCCAATATCATTGTCGTTGAAATACTTTATATTATGTGTAATAATATTCAATAGCGTTTGGTAAGATATATTTTTACCAATCATAAATAATTCTAATTCCGTTTCATGACCTTTCAATGTCTGAACTCTATTTCCTCGAACGGATTCATGTTCTTTCATAAACGTTTCAAAATCCTTACTCTTATTCACTGTAAAACAATCCAATAACAAACACTCCTCATATTTACTTTTGTGTTCTTTGTGCCGATCAACAATTCCTTTCCTACTTTCTCCAATTTTGATAATATATTGTCCGTTCTCCAATGTCTTTACCTTGATAATATAAAATATGGAACCGATTGTTGCATATTCATTCAATAATATTTTTTCTCGTTCTAGGATTTTTTGTTGGGCTAATTTTTGATCCAATTCGTTGTTCTTTTTTTCCTCTAAATCTAGTAGTTGATTATTTTTTTCTATAATTACTTTTTGTAAATCATAAACACCTTTTAATCGAATTTCTTTGATAACTTCACAAACCCAATTTTGAAATATCTCTGCTATTGTTTTTCTTGATTTGAATAATACTTTATACAACCCTTTTTCGGTAAGAAATGTTACTTGTTGTAAGCCGCCAAGGGTGTCCATAGTATGGACGACCTTTTCACTCTCATCAAAATTTATTATTGATGTTCTAATATTTCCCATTTCTAAAATTTCGCCTATATCACTTGCTCTAAATATTGGATTATTATAATCACCTTTTATCGCGATATTAGTATGTAATTCATTCGAATTGAAAGCTTTTACTATGTCCATGGGCTGTATATACATATATAACACCCTTTATTTAAGTTAAAATTATATATATTTCTTTATTATGTCCACCTCCAGTATCTTCTTTTTGCTTTACCTTTGGGTAAAACAATATCGTTTTGCTGTGTAGGTAGGTAAAGCAATAATTTATAATCATTTTTTTTGTCTCGATTAAAATTTTATATATATGTATAAAATTTTATATAAACCAAACAATAAGCGACTCCAGCCATCCCATCAATTTGAGTAGGCTACTCCAGCCATACCGCTCATAACACGGAGAACGTTGTAATTGACAGCATAAACTCTGACCTTAGCAGTGCTTGTTCCAGAAACAGTTGGAGACGAGAGAACAAGTTGAAGAACAGCGTTATCAATTCTAGAGAAATTACACGTTCCTGAAGGTTGATGTTCTTCTGGTCTGAGTGCGAAGGAATAAACGTTAATACCAGTATCTGGTGCTCTGGTATGATGTTGGAATGGTTGAACTACATCAAAGTAAGAACCTTCACGTTCAGAGAAACGATCTTGTCCATTAAGTTGGAGTTTGGCAGTAACAACTGGGTTCTCTCCCCAACAATGCATATCAAGGGCAGATTCAGCAAGAACAAAGGTTCCAGCATCAGATAAACCAGCAGCAGTTCCTACAGCACCAGCATCAAAACCAGCACCACTAGTCCATAAACCTCCAGTAGATGGTGCTATATCAACACCTCCGGCTTGTTCAAAGAGACCAGCAGAGTTAATGAATGAACCAGTAGAAGTACCAACACTGTCTTGTGATCCAAAGGCATGAATAGCATTTGGAAGAGCATCAATGGCATCAGTATAATTGAATGGTTGAGCTCCAAGTGTCTTGTATAAGGTATTTCCAGGAAGTAATGAAGAGCAGTAGTCGACGTTACCATCTGGTTGAACGACCCAGATAAGTTCTTTACATGGGTGATTGAAGTTGAGCTTGATCTTGTTAGACGATGAACCAACTGATTCATCTCCAGTGAATTGAAGTTGTTCAAACAAGTATTCGTGTGGGTTTTGCGCCATCTTTCTTCTCTCATCAGTGTCGAGGAAGATGTAGTCAACATACAAGGAGGCAGCAACGAGAGATTGTTGATATGCGGAAGTGACGGTAACGGCACCGGTGCTAGCACCAATGCTACTGACAGCCCATAAACACTCACCAATTGGTCTGAGATCAAGGTTGATCTTGACTTCGTGGTATTGAAGAGCAATCAAAGGAAGGGCAAGTCCAGGGTTTCTGCAAAACCAAAATTGGAGTGGAATGTAAAGAGTGGTTTCAGGGAGGGCGTTTCTTGGAGCGCAAACTTGAGAAGGAGCACCTGAAGCAGCACATGGTCCAGAAACACCAGCGAATGCTGGGTCAGTGATGTAGGTAAGTTGAGTGGTGTTTCCAATCATCTTGAAATATCCTCTTTGTTGTTCTGAGGTAAGTGTGACTTGATTCCAGATATGCATCCAGTCTCCGTATTGTCTATCAATACGTTGTCCACCAATCTCAACCTCAACTTGTGCAACAAGTTGTTCTCCAATGAAATCCATCCATCTCGCATAAACACCTCCTGTGGAGCCTTTCATGGATTGATTGATTTCAGGTAAAGTAACTTGGAGGTAGGTTCTGTAAGCAAGATCTCCGTTTCTGGAGATAGTACATGTGACACGTCTTCCGAAGTCAGCTTGTCCTGAAAAGGTTTGTTCGATTGACTCCATAGCGAAGTTAGTGTGACGTCTGTAAGAGACCTTCCAGAAAGTGATTTCTGGGGTACCAGTAAGGAAAACGTCCTGTGCGCCGTAAGCTACAAGTTGCATTAGTGCTCCACCCATGTTTTTATTATATTATACATAAAGATAATAATCTGGAGAAATAATAATAATTACTCATTTAATTATTCCTAAAGGGTTTTCTCATCCAAGTTCATATTTTTGTAAATAAATCTCTCTAAATAATCCGACATGAATATTTCCCGTTTCCCTTCGTGTTTTTTCGTGAAAATATAATTATCATTATTTTTTTTTACCGCCCATCCACCCTCTATAGCATTGATTATAAATTGCATTTTATGTAAAGTTGTTACGTCTATATTCATTACACGTTTATCCATAAATTATACATACTAAGGTTACTATAATAATGCGTTTTTTACCTAAAAAATATATTATGTATTTCAATTTATATAGAAAAATGACAATGTATCTAAATATTATAATGAAAAAAATCGATCTTGTGCAACATACAATAGACAAGAAACACAGTCAGATGTTGGAAGAATTTCATAAAAATGAATCTTTATATATTCCCGAATTACTTTCACAAAAAAAATCTCTAAAGATACAGTTACGTTCTCTAAACTCCGATCAAATAGAAGAGTATATGGAAATAAAGGATCAAATTTCAATTATAGATATAAACATTAAAGACCTGAAATTACATAAAAAAAAATATTTGCTGGACAATTCTAAGCATATTTTCAATTATTTTGAAGAAAAAAAACAAATATCGATAGGTAGTGTTAAAAATATGAATGTCCTAAATGATTTCTTCAAAGTAAAACAATCGGCTCATGATATACAAGACAAAACAACGACATCAAAACATTCGATTATAAATTATTGGAAAAATGTAAATAACGAGATCATAAACCCTCAGGATTTCGTTACACCAACCGATATTTGTAGTTATTGTTGTAAGGGTGAGATGATTCCACAGGATGAAGAAGGGGTTATGATATGTAACAATCGAGAATGTGGTAAGTTCATCAGTTACATTATAGATAGTTCAAAACCATCCAATAAAGAGGCGCCAAATGAAGTATCATATACTGCATACATTAGATTGAATCATTTTAAGGAAATTCTTTCACAATTTCAGGCAAAAGAAACTACTCAGATACCTGAAAAAGTGATTGAGAATATTCGCACACGAATTAAAAAAGAACGTATTTATAATCTAGCCGAGGAGATAAATTATGACAAAATGCGCGAAATACTTCGCAAATTAGGCTATAATAAATACTTTGAACATATTCAATATATTAATACTATATTCGGAATACGACCACCTATTATGAACGAACATTTACATGAAACATTATGCGTTCTCTTCATAGAAATACAGAAACCTTGGGCTATTCATTGTCCCGCAAATCGCACCAATTTTTTTAATTATACATATACATTGTATCAATTGTGTGTTCTCTTAGATCAAACACAATATCTACCTTACATTCAACTAATGAAGGATAGGGAAAAACAACTGGAACAAGACCAAATATGGTCTAAAGTATGTAAAGATCTTGACTGGGAATATTATCCTACTGTTTGATTCATTCAAAACGAAATATTTATGTAGTAATAAGTATTACATGAATATTTGCATTTATATTCCAACACGAGGGAATCCTACCAAGTTTGTACCTATACCGAACCCAGCACCACCGCGTGCAGATGCAGCCATTGAAGGAACAAATACATCTAGAACTGAGAATGTGGCAGCTGCGGTCAATGCGATAACAACAACCTCCTCGACATTGAGTTGCTTCTTTGGTATGGCGAAAGCGGCAATAGCAACCATAATACCTTCAACGATATACTTAATCGCACGCTTAAGTAGTTCACTAAAATCGATAACAGACATCCTTTTATATATTATAGTATAATAAAATAATTCTATAATATATTATTCAATTTAAAACACTTAAATAAATGCGCATCTAATAAGTATATATACTAAATGTCTTTATTTGAGCGAAAGAATCTTGAGAATGGCGATGTAAATTCTAAATACATCGATTTGTGCGATGAAGACCCTCCAATTGCAGGTCAAAAGTTTGCTTGTATATCTTTCGTGTCTCCCGAAAAAATACTTAAAAAACGTGAAAATTATATATTTGGTGAGTTTTTAAAACAATGGGATTTCTCTAAATGCATGGAAAAATCTATAGACTTTGTAAATTTTGTATCGTATAAATATCACCTAAAGGTCGAGGATGTCATGGCGGATTTTACCGAGTTTGTAAAAGAAGAGGATCTAAAGATTAAAGAAAGTGGAGTGGATGATGATTTCAAAACATATATGGAGAAAAATGAGGATAAACTCAACGAGCAGTTCAACCGTGCTAATGCATTTCAGACTTCAGTGCGTGGTATGAAATTACGCGGTGTCTTTCCAACCCAAGATGAAGCAGAGATGAAATGTAAGAAGTTACGCGAAGTTGACCCAAATCACGACATTTTCGTAGGTCCAGTAGGTATGTGGATGCCTTGGGACCCAGATGCATACAAGACGGGGCGCATTGAGTTCATGGAAGACGAGTTGAATCAATTGCATCATGAGAAATTGAAGAATGAAATACAAGCCAAAGATGAATTTGAACGCCGAGTCAAAGATACAAAACAAAAGGCAATCAAGGAAAATATTGAACTCGCTAAGAAGAGTGGAAATGTTCTTACGCAAACTTTGAACGAAGATGGAGAATTGATTGGAGTTAAGGAAACGGTTGATTTTGAAAATCGTGAAATTTCGGATAGTGTTAGTGTCAATTTAAGAAATGAGTTACTCCGTGATAGTGTTACCAATAACGATAAGTAATTTATCTTTTATTCTTTTGATTTTTTTTTGATTTTCTACCACCCTTCTTAGTCTTGTTTTTCTTCTTATTTTTATATGCTTTTCGTTTGCTCTTACCACCCTTAAATGGGTTTTCGTCTGTTAATTTGGCTGCAGTAGCGAGAAGTCTTTCTGAAATGTCGGCTATACTTAGGTTACCTGTTTTCATCATTATACTTAATGTGTTCAATTCACTTGCGCTATGTGATAATAAATTTGAAATTTTTATACTTTGTTCTTTATTTAAAACTTGAATTTCGCTTCCTGATGCGGCATTTAATTGTGGGTTTTCACCCGTAATATAGTTAGTTTTTTCTTCTTTTATATCGACAGGATTACCTTCTCCTTCTTTTATATCGGCAGTAGGATTAACTTCTTCTGTATTGCCAAGATTACCTTCTCCTTCTTTTATATCGGCAGTAGGATTAACTTCTTCTGTATTGCCAATATTATCTTCTCCTTCGTTTGTATTTTCAAAATCGATAGTTTTCGTTTCCTCATTTGGTTCCGACATTATTATTATATAATAATGTCAGAAAATATTTTTATTTAGTTAACCTTGTTTTTGCGCGCATTTTTTCTAAATCCTTTACGTTTTTGTGCGTATTTTTTTTACCACCCTTAAGTTTTTTGCTAAACTTTCGTTTGCATGATTTTCCGCCAGTTACAGGAATTTGTGTATCAGCGGGTAGTTCTTCTTTTGTTGCTTCGTCGTTAGATGCTCCGTCGTTAGATGCTCCTTCTTTTGATGCTTCGTCTATTTCTGCATCAACTGCCTTATGTTGATTTTCGCAATTTGTAGTAATAGCAGCCTTTTTTGCTTTCGCTGCATCCATCTTTGCTTTCGCATTATTTTGATTCGAACTAAACAAATTACTAAAGAAGCCCATTACTTTTTATATATACAATATCAAAAGAGATTTTACTTTTTTTATGTGCATTTTTTTCCTCGTCCACTAACGTTTTCTGCCTTTCTTGTTTTTTTTAATAAACTTATGTTTAGGTATTTTTTCACAGACCATATTATCGACTCGGTAGTAATACAGCTTGATCATTGGTCTCATGTTTTTCTACATCGATTGTCTCTTGTTTTTCTGTATCACTTATTAAGATCCATCCAGATCCATAAGGTAATTCATTACAGCGTGAATATTCTTGTATTTCTGTCTCGTGTTTTGATGTGCATTTTCCGATAATAGTATTATTATTTGATATTGATATGCTTAATTTAGGACCAAATAATATGTCTAAAAGCCACATTACTTATTATCTATAATATCGAACAATATTTTACTTTTTGTGTGTTGTTTCTTTTTTTTGCATCATCTACTAAGCCTTGTTTGTATGTTTTTTTTCGCCACTATGGAGCAGTGTGTTCCCTTATTGCATTTTCCTTTAGTGACTGTCTCCTAAATTCCCTCATCAAAGTTATCCTATATTGCTTCAATAGGTCAGTCTTATATGACTTTATCACGTGAATTGCCCTCTCTCTATGACATTTTTGACGAATAGTATCGGTATTTTTTTCATCTGACATTCTGTTAGGTGTTGTGCTTACCTTATCTGATTTAGACGAGAATAATCTAGTAAAACAATCAATAAAACACATTCTCTTATATATATGTGATATTTACATCCTTGAAGATTTAAAATGGGACAAAACCCACTAAAAATCAACAAGGTTTGCCTATTTCAAGGCATGTAAATTTTGATTTTACTGGTTCGTCTAAACCAGTTGAAGTATTATTGCTTCTTGATAAATAATTTGGTCTTTCTTTTTTATTTATCGCATTATAAGCAATTTTATAAATATTTGTTGCACCATTAACATCTCTATTCCAATAACCGCATCCGTTTTTACAACAAATCAGTCCATGAACTAAAACATTACCGCTTCTAAATGGTTTGGGATTTTCCCTAACCATCGTCTTTTTACAAATACCCACTTCACATTTAGAACATCTACAACTTGTTCTAAACTCATCCACTAAATAAGTTTGAAATCCTGCTTTTCTAAACAAGGTTCGCATTCCTTTCCCTTTGGTAGGTTCTTTGAATTTCATATGTTTTTTCTGCTCGTAATCTCCAAAACACACAACAACATCTTTTTCATTACCAAAAATGCGTTTGAAATTGTTAATCATTTTCTGTTCGCTTTTCTTGGTATTTCTATAACTTTGTAATCGTAATTTTCTAAAAATATATTTTTCATAAAACTGGAATAACATAGCATTTATTTCACTCTTCTTTTTGATATATTCCTTGAATTTTGTAATATTGAGTGATTTTCTATTTAGTTTAGATAATTCAGTTTCCCATTCTATAATTATTTTACCATTAATTTGTTCCCTTTTCAATTCCAATTGAATTTTTGAATACTTCTTTTTCTTGGTTTCTTTTCTTCGTTGGTCTTGCGAATATCTAAATTTGTTAGCATCTTTATTATCAGCATCCACACAATAAATTAAATCACACAATCCAGGGTCTATTGCTACAATCTTTTTGTTTTGTAATTGAGTATAATCGGTTAGTTCATCAATATATGTTTCAGTTGATAAACCTTTTTTCATCATCGGTAGTCGTTTTCCTATTAAATCCTTACGCAATAGCAACAAAGTGCAACTTATTCCATCTGTTTCTATCATATGATGAAATTCATAATGCTTTTTATGAAACATTTTTCGTTCTGTTCTAAAAAAGAAATCCCATATTTTATTTTCATTTCGTTTCAAATTTCCTTTTGTTAAATATTCACTTTTAATTCCTTGTTTTTTCGTCATAAGAAGATGCACCAATGTAGTTGTATCTAATCTTATATGTTTTGGTATTATTTCGCTACGCATAGGAAATACATTACTAATTGTTTGTTCTTCTCTTTCAACTGGTTTCATCATAACAATCATACAAGGAAAATAATCAAAAGGGCTACACATCAAATCATAAACAATATTATTCTTTTTGTATGTAGATTTATTCGGCGTAATAAATTGTTTTTGTTGGTTTATCCAAATATGATACATGGTATGTGATTTGTAGTTTTTAGAACCTTCGGTAACATTCAATAAATCGGTTTTGATTTTTCGCAATTGACTACATAATTTATTTACTCGTTGTTCCTTTTCTTTTTGTGTAATATTCATTTTTCTTATTTTATTTACAATAAAATTCTTTTTCCAAACAACATTTACATATCGTTCCACATATTCTACATAATGAAATTTGATGTTATTCTCATACATCGTAAGAATATCAATAGTAAGATAATCTAAAATGGTATTCATATGTGTATAATCCAAGTTTTCATTTTGAATTAGCGGTTGAAAATCGGTTTTGTAAAATGCACTCAAAGTATCTTTTAATTCTTTGATTTCTTTTTTAGGTGGTCTTCCAGTTGCTTTTTCATTACACAATATTTTCATACAAGAATTAATGAATTCGTCATTAATGGTTGGTAATTTATTATGCTTATCATAATGGTCTAATAAAAAAAGTTTCATAAACATAAGCGTTTGAATAACAATTTTATTACACTTGACAACGGCATTTGTGATTTTAGGTAAATTGATGTCAGGATGTTTCAAGACACTTTTCAAGGAAATTTTAATTCCTTTGAAAAAGTCGGTTGGTGGATTTACTTCTTTTTCCATCCTTATACTATTCCTAAATATTTTATTTTAAGTAGTTTAACGCACATATTATAAAATTGAATTCAATATAGACATTTTATGTTAGTATATTATATATAACATGTCTACTTGTGGGTTTATTTACAAAATCGTATTTCCAAACGGAAAGCACTATATTGGATTAACGACTACTTCATTGAAGCAACGAACTGAAGGGCATAATTACTTAGCGAAATCAGGTAATAATAGATACCTATATTGTGCGATACGAAAATATGACATGGTAGGTAATCTCGAACTTATAGAAATTGATACAGCAGATACTATTGAAGAATTGTGCGAAAAGGAAATACGATACATTCAAGAATATAATTCGTATTTTATGAATGGGAATGGATATAATATGACTTATGGTGGAGATGGGATAAATGGGTATGTGTTTACGGAAGCCGATAGACAAAAAATGAGTGAACGCAGTAAAAAATATTGGGAAAATAACGAAGCAAGGGAACTACAAAGTAAAAGAATGAAGAACTATCATAAAGAACATCCAGAAGCAATTCAACGAATGAGTGAGATAATGAAAGTGTATCACGAAGAACATCCAGAAGATAGAATAAAATGGGTTGAGAAAATGAAAGTGTATCATGAAGAACACCCAGAAGTAAGACAACAAATGATCGATTCGCAGAAAAAATATTGGGACAGTAACGAAGCAATGGAACAACAAAGTGATGCACTTAAAAAATATCATAAAGAACATCCTGAAGCTGGGAAAGAACAAGGTGAGAGAATGAAAAAATATTATGAAGACAATCCTGAAGCGAGACAACAAATGAGCGAAATAAAAAGGAAATATTATGAAGACAATCCTGAAGCAGGAAGAGAATGGGGTGAGAGAATGAAAATGTATCACGAAAACAATCCTGAAGCGAGACAACAAATGATCGATTCGCAGAAAAAATATTATGAAGACAATCCTGAAGCGAGACAACAAATGAGCGAAATAAAAAGGAAATATTATGAAGAACATACAGAAGCTGGAAAAGAACATGGTGAGAGAATGAAAAAACGCTTTGAAGACAATCCAAACTTGGGAAAAGAACACGGAGAACGAATGAAACAACATTTTAAAGACAATCCAGAAGCTGGAAAAGAACATGGTGAGAGAATGAAAAAATATTACGAAGACAATCCAGAAGCAAGACGACAACAGAGCAATGCACACAAAGAATATCATAAAGAACATCCAGAAGCTGGAAAAGAACATGGAGAACGAATGAAAATATATTATGAAAACAATCCAGACGCTAGATTGAAACAAGGAGAATCACAAAAAAAATATCATAAAGAACATCCTGAAGCTGGGAAAGAACAAGGTGAGATAATGAAAAAATATTATGAAGACAATCCAGACGCTAGATTGAAACACGGAGAAACACAGAAAAAACGGTTTGAAAATATGGATGAAAGACGAAAAATATCAGATGCACAAAGACAAAATAAACCATTTGATGTGTTTACAATTGATGGAACTTATATAAAAACATTTACTTATCCGTGTGATGCAAATGAATATTTACAAAAGGAATATGGAATTACACCAGTTATTTCAAAAGTTCTATCAGGAAAAAACAAGAGTTCTAGAGGCTTTGTATTCAAATATAAGTAAATTCTACTTAATCAACCCAAATGTATAAATGTGTGTTCTAATATGTTGTCCGTTTTCGGTAAATTGAAAATCTTTGCTTTCTATGTTATATTTTGATTTTAATAAATGTTTTATTATAGACAACCAAGGTCTTTTTATTTTACTCGGTTCTCCTACTGCTTTAATTCCGTTAAATGAAAACCATTTTCTTATTTCAGGAATTAATTCCATTATTGAAATTTGGATCTCTTTGTTATTGTCTAATTCATGCAGGGTATATGTATTATTATTTTCTAAATTTAATATTTTAATAATCTGTTCTATTATTTCATCTTGTTCTTTTTTATATAATTCACTTTTTAATCGCATACCAGTTATATACTTAAACCATCTAATTTTTAAGTATATTATTTATAATTTTTTAATTTACGCCTTCTCGTTGATGATTTTCTGTGTAATTTTATTCCTTCTTTCAATTGTAAGCATGTTCAAA
>FUWD013020195.1_pt1 | contig 20003 bp, 18 predicted proteins | sample 1063281 | NCBI WGS metagenome assembly FUWD01 (sample SAMEA79048168, study PRJEB19326) | metagenome | biome: marine | reverse complement strand
GCCAGTGTTACCGCTTTTTCACTATATATCTCTAGCTGAAACCGCTGTTTCAGGGTAAGGTTGGTATAAGACATCTCGTAGGGGGTTATTCGATTAGTTGCTCCACAGCTATCGTCCCTAAAACGAGATGTCTTTTGTTAGAAAGGAAATTGCACTTCAGAATGGAACTTAAGTTCGAATCCTTGACATCTTCAGTATTTTTCATTACAATAATCGCAGAATCTTTATCACGAATGGATTAACAAATCAACGAACGGAGGCAATATGATCTCGATTCTACAGCAAGCGTACTTGAATATCGTTAGGTCCTTACAAATCCTATCTGATGAGATTATGTCTATCTCAGACATTGCCTGGCATATCATCGGAATCCTTGCACTCCTCGGTTTCGCAGGCGGCTTGGTGGCACTCTCTTTTTTTGTTACTGTCACCGTTATAAGTCTCGTCGCAGTGTTAGTATGCGGCGGCATATCACTCGTATACGTCACCCATTAACGACAGTCGAACTTATTTGCAAGCAGCCCTTAATCGGCTGCTTTTTTTACTTGATACTTTCTTCTTGATTCTCTATTCACTTTGTATCCGCTCTCCCAAAAGTGCCGCGATGCGCTCCTCGATCGGCGGATGCGTCATGAAAAGTTTCGCGCCTTTGCCGCCCTTGAACGGGTTGGCGATATATAGGTGTGCGGTCGCACGGTTCGCGGCCTCAAGCGGTTCGATATCGCCGGATATTTTTCGAAGAGCGGAAGCGAGCCCCTCGGGATACCGCGTAAGCAGCGCCGCGGACGCGTCCGCGACGAATTCACGCTTGCGCGAGATCGCCAGTTGCATGAGGGATGCGGCGATCGGAGCCAAAATGGACAATACGATAGCCAAAACAAAAAATATCACCTGGAGCTGACCGCTCCCACTGTCATTGTCACGGTCCCGTCCAAACCAGAGTGAATGCCGGAACCAATCCGCCAGAAGAGCGATAAACCCCACCAAGATGACGACCACCGTCGAAAGGAGCGTATCCCGATTCCCGATATGCGAGAGTTCATGCGCGGCCACACCCTCGATTTCGGATCGTTCGAGTCGGGAAAGCAGTCCCGTCGTAAAACAGATGACTCCGTGTTCCGGGTCCCGTCCCGTCGCGAAGGCGTTCATGGCCGTATCCTCGATAACATAGATCCGCGGAACCGGAAGGCCAGCAGTAATGGACAGATTCTCAACGATCCGATAGAGCTCCTTTCCGTCCTCCTGACTCACCGGACGGGCCCCGCTCATGGAAAGGACTATCTTATCGCTCCACCAGTACGAACCGAAACTCATGACACTCGAGAACAGGACCGCTATCGGGAGTATTCCCGGCATATCGAGCGCCTGCGCGAACACGTATCCCGCGCCGATCACTACGACAAGAAATCCACTAAGGTAGACCCAGGTAAGGCGGCTGTTCCGGTCAAAACTGGTATAGATGGAAGGCATAGGCTGAAAAAAGGAAAGAGGCGCGCCGGCGCCTCTCCTGTATAGCAGAAATCCCGATCTCTTTCCAGTCATCAGACCCGCTAAAATGACACCGCGACCGGCTGCTTCGCGGCCTCTTCCTCGAGCTCGAAGAATTCCCTCTTCCCGAAATTGAACAGCGGGGCGACGGCATTGTTCGGAAAACTTTCGATCATCGTGTTGAAATCGCGGACATTGGCATTGTAGAACCGGCGAGCGGACTGGATCTTGTTTTCCGTATCGGACAGCTCCCTTTGCAGTTCGAGGAAATTCTGATTCGCCTTGAGGTCGGGATAGTTCTCAGCGACCGCAAACAGGCTCTTGAGCGTGCCGGCAAGCGCGTTCTCGGCTTCGACCTTCTCATGCTGGTTCCCGGCTGACATCGCGCGGGTCCGCGCCTCGGTCACCTTCTCGAACACGCCACTCTCGTGCGCCGCATACCCCTTTACCGTATTCACGAGATTCGGTATGAGGTCATACCGACGTTTGAGCTGCACGTCGATATCGCTCCACGACTCGTCCGTCCGATTCTTAAGCGTCACAAGCCGGTTATAGACGGCTATCCCCCACAAGGCGATAACGCCAAGGAGCACGATGATAAATATGGCCATACGATTCCGTTCACGGTTTATTCCTGCAGAAACAGTATATAAGATGGCGCCCCGAGGTGCAAACCGGGTAAAACGCGCTATAATGAACAAAACAGTTATCGTATTTCTTATGAACACAATCAGTCGTACGGATCGCTCCCGCAAAAAAGCGTGGACATACATCAATTCACTGGTTGAAACGATAGAGACGGCCCCCATCACGCTCGGCAGTTTTTCCCTCTCGTTTCTCGCGATAATCCTCGTCCGGCTTCTGATCGAAAACGGGACGAACCTTTTCGCGTCGGAACCGCTCGATTACGTCCTGTACGAATATTCCCATACGTTCCTTTTTTTCTTGCTTTCATTCCTCGTATTCCTCCCGATCGCGCGCCTTGCCGGGGCCGCCTCCTGGACCAGGGCCGCGAACCTGCTGCTGATTGGTTTCCTTATCATATGGTCGCCCCCTGTCATCGACAAGATCATCTTCGGTGAGCATACCTTCTGGAGTTTCTACGAACTCGACGGGATATCGGGACTCGCATACCGGTTCTTTCATTTCTTCGGCGACACGCCGAACATAGGGATCACCTACGGGGTCCGTATCGAGGTCGCGCTGATGAGCATCGGGCTCGGGCTCTATTCGTTCTTCCGGAGCCGCAGTCCGATCAGGGCGCTTCGGGTCCTTCTCTTGTCTTACCTTGTTTTCTTCATCCTTGGAACGTTTCCATCCTATATCGCCATCTTGGCACTAGCCGCCGAAAAGGGCCTTTTCGCGGTGACCGAGGGCGACATAGCCGGCTTCATGCTTTCGCCCAAGCGATTTTTCGGTCACGACATCGCCGACCCCCGCATGGCATTGAGTCTGAGAATGAGCCTGGCGTACGCGGTACTCTGCGTTCTCGCCGTCGGAACCTTCCTCTATCGGACTTCGAGGCGGACATTCTTCGCTCTCCTCGGCAACGTCCGCTGGCCGCAGATATTCTGGCATGGCGGACTGCTGTTCCTCGGTGGAGGACTGGCGACGCTCTATGCAGGCTCGGACACGGATTTCGACCTCTTCGAGATCCTCTCCATGGTCTCGATGACCATCGCCGTCATCAGCGCCTGGCTTGCCTCGATCATCCCCAATGACCTGGCCGACCGCCGCATCGACACACTGACCAATCCCGACAGGCCGATTCCGAAACGACATCTCTCCGAATCGACATACCGATCGATCGGTCTGCTGTTCTTTTTCGTCTCCATCCTGTTCTCATCGATAGTCAGCGTCAAGGCGGCGCTGTTCCTCTTGGCATATCAGGCGATCGCCTGGATATATTCCGCCCCTCCGTTGAGGCTCAAGCGGATTCCCTTCGTCGCAACATTCCTTTCGGCCGCCGCAGGCATGACAGTCCTTTTCTCCGGGTATTCCGTACTCGCGCCGACACAGGATATCTCCGCCCTTCCCTTCCCACTGCTCGCGTTCCTCTTCCTCTGTTACGCGGTCACGATTCCGTTGAAGGACTTCAAGGACATACGGGGAGATAGGTCGGATGGCGTTATCACCATTCCTGTCCTCTTTGGGGAAGAGGGTGGGCGATATGCCGTCGGCACGGCGCTATTTTGCTGCTACGTCGCAAGCCCGGTCGCACTGCACGATGCGGGGTTGTTCCTTCCCGCCTTCATATTCGGCAGTATCGCCTTTCTTTCCGTGCGACGTGCCGACCGAAAGCGAAACCAGTGGGTTACCCTCCGATCGCTGCCTGCCTGGAATATGCTGTTCGCGACTGTGTACGGTCTCATCGTTCTCCTTTTTCTCGTCTCATAGGACAAAGAGGAATGCAAAAGCAGGCTCCCGCACACGTGAGGGAGCCTGTCTTAATGACTTACTATAAGCGGTCATTCCTTGACCGAAATGACGGACCGGATACGGTCCGACAACGTCATCCATTCCTCAACGGACAATTCCTGTGCGCGGACGCGGCTATCAAGCCCGAGATCCGTCAAAACGGATTCGACCTCCGGCCGCGGGATACGAAAAGTCGATGAAAGATTGTTCGCCAACGTCTTCCGGCGCGCAGCAAACCCCGCGCGAGCCGTCCGAAACAGGTCCCGATCCGCTTCGTCCGAAAACGGCCTTTTCGGAATCAGCCTGACCACCGCACTGTCCACCTTCGGTTCCGGATAGAACGCCGTTCTCGGCACGAACAGCTCCTTTGAGACATCGGCATAGTACTGCGCCATGAGAGAGAGGAGGCTCATCCGGCCCGGCGGCGACGCCAATCGCTCGGCAACCTCTGCTTGGACCATGAGTACGATGCACTCGGGCCGTATCCGAAGGGAGAGTAACATCCGTATGATCGGCGCGGTGATATAGTACGGAATATTGGCGACAACCTTATACCCCCCGTCCTCGAAACCCGCCTGAACGAGAAAAGCGCCCAGATCCATATCGAGAATATTGCCTTCAAGAAGGGAACATCCATCAGAATCCCGGAAGGTCTCTCCCAGTCGAAGCACCATCTCATGATCGAGTTCGACCGCCGTGACCGACGCCACGGACGTGAGCAACCGTGCCGTAAGCGCGCCGGTTCCGGGCCCAATTTCAAGCACCCGGTCCTCGGGACCGAGTTCAGCGATCGCCGAAATCGCGTCGATGACATCCGCGTCACGAAGAAAGTTCTGTCCGAGTGATTTTTTCGCCTGTACGTGTTCCATATCAGAGTTTACGACTGCCCCCCATCATCGCATCCTATGTGTGAGCGCCTCCACGGCATCCTGCTCGGATTGTGTCGCACATCGTCCTCGTCATTATCATACGGCTAATTCAAAACCGGCTCCACCTTCACGTCGATGACCCCGGCCCCGATTGACGCAATACGCTCGAAGGCGACTTTGTCGAGGTCGATAATCCGCCCCTTTCCGTATGGTCCTCGATCATTAATGACGACCATGACCGATTTCCCGTTCGCCGGATTCGTCACCTTCGCATAGCTCCCGAGTGGAAGAGAAAGACTCGCGGCCGCGAGGGTCCCAGTATGGGCATACCAGGTCCCAAGCCCGCGCTCGGCCTTTCCCGTCTTGACATATGTCCCCTGAACGAGAATCTCCGAGACCGGATCCTTGGTCACTTCGCTTCCGATCAGCTTCCGCGCCACTTCTTTACCGTCGTGATAGCTCACGCGGTACCGATTCGTCCGGATGCCGTTCTCCCCTTTTCGCTCAATCGTTTTCTTCCTCCAGCTCAGGGTATCATCTTCTTTCGTTTTCGTCTCGTACACGATTGCTTTCTCGACGGACTCCTCACGGATCTCGACCCGTATGATGGAGATTTCCGACTGACGTTCGGAAAGAAGCGTAGAAAGCGACGGGTCGACAAGGTCATCTTCGCGGAGTCCTATCCCCACCTCGGAAAGCGCCTCTTCGACCGACCGGACATTCGTCCACACATCGCGTATTTCCCCGTCGGCAACGATTCGAAGCTGTTTTTTTCGAAGAACCGTTATCCGCATGCCGGATGAAATCGGTGCGTCCCTGTCCGGAAAAACGACATCTTCCGACGACAGGCCTGTTCCGTGCGCATCAAGCAGCTCTTCGACCGTTGTATACGTGACGTTCTCGATGGGTGTCGGGAATCCGTCGATTGACAGCGTCACGTCCTTCGGAAGCGACGCATCATAGATACGCTTTTCCTCGCGGAACAGCAAAAAAACGGCGCCGACAGCGCCTCCTATCACGATGCTCGATATGATACGCCGACGTTTTCCCATACGTGTTCCAGGGTACTTGAAAAGAGGACATAATGGAAGCGTTCCCATGGTTGACGACCTCCGTTTCGTCCCCTGTAACCTACCTGGCGCGCGAACAGGGACATATGCCTGCTTATGTCCCTCCGAAAGCGCAGAACCGACGATCTGACAGGCTACAAAAGCGTTCAAATTCCGTCAAAACGGGTACGCATCGAATCCCTCGCCCCGGATCGTCATATCACTCACTGCGAAATCGGAATTGCAATGCCTCCGCTACGTGACCCATCACGATATCGTCCGATCCGGCAAGATCAGCAATCGTCCGGGACACCTTCAGGATCCGGTGATAGCTCCGAGCGGACAATTTCAGCTCAGAAACGGCTCCTCGAAGCAATACTTTCGACTCTTCATCAAGTTTACAGAACTCACGGATCAACTCAGGACCCATCTCGCTGTTGGTACGTACGGATTTTCCTTCGAATCTACGCGTTTGTCGGGCTCTCGCCGACTCGACCCGTTCCCGAATCTCCGCGCTGGATTCTCCGCGTCCGGCTTCCTCCAACTTTTCGATCTTCGGTCTCGGTACGGACACCTGCAAATCGATCCGGTCCAGGATCGGTCCGGAAATCTTCTCGCGGTACCGCAGGACCTGGAACGGGGAGCAGGAACACATACGCTCCGGGTCACCGGCATATCCGCATGGGCACGGGTTCATGGCGGCGACCAAGGTAAAACGCGCCGGAAAAATACTCGTTCCCTTGATGCGGGAAACGGAAACATAGCCGTCCTCGAGCGGTTGACGGAGATTTTCCAGGACGGACTTCGGAAATTCCGCGAACTCATCCAAAAACAGGACTCCCCGATGAGCAAGGCTTACCTCCCCGGGACGTGGGACGCTTCCGCCTCCGACCAACGAAATCGCCGAAGCGCTGTGATGTGGTGAACGGAAGGGTCGACTACGCATCAGTGACTTTTCGGACGACAGCTTCCCAGCCACCGAAAAGATCTTGGTCACCTCCAGGCTTTCCGAGAGGGGCAGAGCAGGAAGAATAGACGGGAGCGCACGAGCCAGCAGTGTTTTCCCAGATCCGGGAGGACCGACCAGAATGGCATTATGCCCTCCCGAGGCCGCGATCTCGAGCGCCCGTTTCGCATGCTCCTGCCCGCGTACCTCGGACATGTCCATGCATCCTTGGTCTTCTTTCTCGTCCAGCTTCCCATCCGAAACGAATGCCTCCATCCGATCCCGACCCAGCAGATGGGAAACGAGTGAAAACAGATTTCGTACGGGATACACGGTGATGCCGGGAATAAGCGAAGCTTCGAGGGCGTTCTCTTCGGGGACGTAGAGCTCCGGAAATCCCGCGTCACGCGCCAACACTGCCGCCGAAATGACCCCGTTCACTCGGCGAACGGCGCCGTCGAGTGCGAGTTCTCCAAGAAACAATTTCCCGGAAGGATCGAAATCAAGCTGTCCGGTAGCATGCAGATAGCCGAGCGCTATCGGAAGATCGTATACGGGTCCCTGCTTCGGGAGATCCGCAGGGGCAAGATTGACGGTGATGCGTCCGTTCTGATGCGGCGGTTTGAATCCGCTGTTCTTGATCGAAGAACTGACGCGTTCCCGAGATTCCTTGACCGAGGTATCCGGAAGACCGACGAGCGTAAACGCATGGAGTCCCTGATTCAACACGTCCACTTCGGCCTCGACCGTCACCCCATCAAGTCCGACCGTTGCGACGGAAAAAATTCGTGCAGGCATAGGAAAGGTTGTTCTTTTCTTCCACTATATCACACGCCTTTGCGCCCGCTCTTTTCGAATATCGAACGGACGAAAAGCACTGCGCCTATCGTCAACATCACATCGGCGGCATTGAAGGCGGGGAACCAGTGAATAAGCGAATAATCACGTACGCACCCGTAGAGAAGACGGTCCAATATGTTTCCAGTCCCACCGGCAAATATCAGAATAAACGCGAGTCGCGGTATCACGTCACGCAAGAGATAACCGACACCGACGACTGAAATCAGCGCCATGCATGATACGACTACGAATAGGTCCGCGCCGGCATTCACGCCCCATGGGCCATTCACATTGCAATAGGCCTTGTGGGAAGGCGAAAAGAGGACCTTGAGCAGGGTATCGGAAAGCAACAAAGCCGCGAATAATATGGCTTCGCGGCCTTTCAGGCGACTGTTTTCAGGACGAATCGTCGTCATCCTATTTTTTCAGACAGGCCATGCATTCCCGAGCGGCCGGATACGCCCGCAAGCGCCCTTCTTCGATATCGCCGCCACAGGAAACACAGGCTCCGTACGTTCCCGCCTCCATCCTTGCCAATGCCTCGGTCACTTCCGCGAGCTGACCCTCGAGATTCTCTTCCAAAGCGATATTGTCCGCGTACTGTTCCACTTCGGTCGCGTTATCATCGCGATCCGATCCGATTTCCTCGAAACGGGTCTCGTAATCGCCCGGTATATCCGTCTTATCAGCGAAGCGAGCGAGTTCCGACTCCATCCGGGACTTTTCCCCAAGCAACAGGGTTTTCATCTCCTCTCGGAATGCGTCGTTCAGAGTCATAGGCTTGAATACAGGATTAACTGAGGCTATTGTACGATGAAGGGACTCGAAAGTAAAGTCGCCACATATCGGCAGTCAAGGCATTCATACGCCGCGAAACGGATGTGCGTACCGCGTCAGAGAAAGATACTCTCAAAATGCCGGATCTCCGGGGTTCGGTGCGGACCGAAAAGCACGATAAGGACCGCGTCAAAACGATATGGAGAATCCGTTTTACGGCGTTCACGAAGATAGGCCGCGCCGATACGCTCTAGTTTCCGTAGCTTGTCCCTCGTAATACCCTGTTCCGGAAGCGGATCTGTCCGCATATCGGCATCCGCCGAACGGGTCTTCACCTCAACGAAGACCAGCGTGTCGCCGTCTTTGGCGACGATATCGATTTCACCGAGCGCTTTTCCGGAATCATTCCGATAATTCCTCTCAAGTACGCGGTAGCCGAGAGCCCGAAGATAACGGACGGCCTCGTCCTCACCGCGCTTTCCGACCGGATTTTTGAGATGAAACCGCCTTTTGAAGATCATACGTAGAACATATACCGGTTCCGACATTTCAGCAATAAAAAAACGCCCCTTCAGGGCATCCACCGCCGTCCGCTACCGCCCGACATCCCCAATCAATGTGACAAAGATTGTTGGTGCCGGGCGCCAGGCCCGTAGTCCAAATAATAAATAAATGACTGGAACGCTGACGCCCGACTGCATGTCCCAACATGCAATCCGGCTACTTAGCCCACGGGTGAGGGAGGCATCGTAGTCCAAAAGATTTCATGTAGTTTGTGAACATACATTTTTTGTGCCGTCTGTCTGACTGCTATGACGACTTCCTTTCACCGTTCTCTGGCATATAGCCTTTCTTGAAAGAACAATTTTCTCTTTTTCTTTTTGTTTCAAACATGCCGATTCTATTATTTTTCGGCTTGTTTATTTTTGTTTCGGTCCCCGGGTCAGATCCGAGGTTGCACCAGGAAGAGTTCAACCTGGTACGTTTGAACAGTGAAAGAGGTTTCAGTCACGATCAGGGGGATTCGTGGCTGAAGCTTCTTTCTCCGTTCACCGCTTTTTTGTTGTCAACGTTCTTTACTTCCGTAGTATAGCAGTTTTTTTCCGTCGGTCAATCGTCGAATCCGTTTTTGCCGATAGTGAGTCATTTTCCGAAACATATATTCGCTGCCGCACCTCATGTTCACAAACGTCCGAAAAAAGAAGTCCCGTCACTTTTTTCTTTTCGCGCATCAGAGCCCATTATCGCGTCGACGATTCCTGAACGATTGCGCCGAGCAACGTCCGAAACGAATCCTTGCTCGTCCCGATGATCCATCGATCTTTCATCAACGCGTAATCGAACGAGTGGCTGCCGGCGACATCCAGGACCGAGTAACGGGTTGGAACCGTTCCGAACGATCCGTCGCGAAACGTAGCCGCCGAAGGAACGGAGCGAGTGCCTCCGTACAGGAGCGGCTTCAGGAGGAGTGGCAGGGTCGCCTCATTCTTCTTGACGGATTCGCCGAACGAAGACGCGTCCCGAACGTGAAACGACAGCGCCCGACGTACAGATGTGCCATCGACGACGAAAGAGATGGAAAAGGACTCATCGATACCCGCGACTATCTCTTCGGGCAGCTTCAGATCCAGCAGATAGGCGAAGCGCGAAAACGCGATCGGATTGTTATTCTGGTCCCGCACGAGAAATTCCACCGGCGATGCCGCGGCCATCGAGAGCACGCCCGATTCCGTCTCATCCAAGACAGCAGCGATCATAGCGGCGGTCGTTTCCGTGGAATCGGTGTCAAACTGCAGATAATTCGCTCCAGAAAGGGAATATTTCCCGTCCATCGGCGTCTCAATCGGCAATGAATCCGCAATCGAAGGTCCTTCGACGACGGTCTGGTTTGCTTCGACTGGAATATCGGCTACGTCCGAGCGAACCCGGTTCAGATATATGGCTATGGCTGCCGCAACGACTACGAGAAGAACCGCCGCGATGACTCCGAACACTACCCCAGGCTTTCCGCTCATGGACGCAAATACACTCCCCGAAGGAACGGGAGCGTTGACGCCCGGCATATCAGCGACGACCGAGGTGGAATCGGTACTCGGAACGTCTTCTCCTCCGAGAAAAGGATTCCCTGCTACGGAAGCCGACACTTCGGCATCCGGTGGTGCCGATGAGGCAGATGCCTTTCCTGAGAGTTCGTCAACGTCGTCTTGCATGACGTGGATGTGCCGGTATTCTTCCGGCGACAACACGGCATGGTCTTCCTGCCCCTCCCTGTTGGCGAAAAGCTGCTTGAGTTCACTCATAAATCATCGTGTATAGATCGTTTTTCCTATAGAAAGTATACCACCGAAACGCAACGAAAAAAGCGGCCCGGATCATTCCGAGCCGCTTCCGAGCCGGTGAGCGCCGGCCGCTATTCCGCGATCGGACGATCGCCCTGTTCCTCCGCTCGCCGAACGGCGGAACGATGGGAAAGATTGATCCGTCCCTGACTGTCGATCTCCTTTACGACTACCGGGATGACATCACCGACCTTGACGACGTCTTCCACCTTCTCCACGCGATAATCCGCAAGTTCGGAGATGTGGATAAGCCCCTCCTGATTCGGCAGCACCTCGGCAAACGCTCCGAAGTTCATCAGTCTCGTGATGCGGGCTTGGAAAAGTTCACCGGCTTTCACTTCACGTGTCAGGTTATTGATCCATTCAACGGCGGCCTTGGCGCTCGTCTCGTCGGTCGAGGTGATAAAGACCGATCCATCGTCCTCGATGTCGATGGAAACACCGGTCTCATCGATGATCCGATTGATCATCTTGCCGCCCGGGCCGATGACATCGCGGATCTTCTCCGGATTGATGTGAATCGTGATGATACGCGGAGCATATGCCGACATTTCCTTTCTCGGCTCGGCTATCGTCTCAAGCATCTTCCCAAGGATGAAAAGACGGCTTTCCTTGGCCTGCACAAGCGCTTCAGCCAATGTCTCCGGCGTAAGACCGTCAATCTTGACATCCATCTGCATGGCGGTAATGCCATCAGCAGTTCCGGCGACCTTGAAGTCCATATCGCCGAAATGATCCTCGAGTCCCTGAATATCCGACAATACACGGTACTCGCCGTTTCCTTCGACAATCCCCATCGCGATACCGGCGACCGGCTTCCGGATCGGGACACCAGCATCCATCAGCGATAATGTCGATCCGCAGGTGGACGCCATCGAGGAAGAACCGTTGGACGAAAGCACCTCGGAAACGAGCAGGATCGTGTACGGGAATGTCTCGTACGGCGGCAGCACCGGAAGCAGCGCCTTCTCCGCCAGCGCTCCGTGTCCGATCTCACGTCGGCCGGGACCGCGCATCGGCCGCACTTCGCCTACCGAATACGGCGGGAAGTTATAGAAGTGCATATAGCGCTTCTTCATGTCGACTTCCATCGTGTCCACGATCATCTGATCTCCGGGCGCGCCGAGGGTCGTCACGGTGAGGGCCTGCGTCTCGCCGCGTGTAAAGAGACCGGTTCCGTGCGTTCGCGGCAATACGCCCACATGCGACGTGATGGTCCGTATCTCATCGAGTTTGCGACCGTCCGGTCGGATGCCTTCCTTCAGGATTTTTTCGTGCAAGATCTCATCCGAAACCTCATCCATGACCAAAGAAGATACTTCGCCCAAACCGGACGCCTGTTCCGGATACTTCTCGGCGACGTATTCCTTCATTTTCTTGCCTATCTCGTTGAAACGGTCTTCCTTGTCTTCTTTCTTGCCCAAAGCGAAGAGTGCCTCGGCAAGTCCTTCCTTCCGAAGATATGCTTTCAGATCCTCGTCAAAGCCTTCCGGACCGGCAAGCATGATGGCCTCCGACTTCGGTTTTCCGATCTCGGCGCGGATATCCCCGATGAAAGCGGCTATCTTCTGAACGCTTTCGAAACCGAACGTAAAGGCCTTCGCCATCTCCGTCTCGGTAATCTCGTTAGCACCCGCCTCGATCATATTGATCTTGTCCTTGGTACCGGAAATCATGAGGTCGAGCTCATTCTGCTCGCTCTCGCGTTCTTCGGTCGTCGGGTTCAGAATAAACTCGCCCCCGTTGATACGCCCCACCCGAACCGCGGCGACCGGGCCGTTCCAGGGAATATCAGAGATGGCCAACGCCGCAGAAGCGGCGATAATCGCCACGAGATCCGGATCGTTCTCACCATCGATGGAAAGAACCGTCGCAACGACCTGCACTTCGCTGCGCATACGACCATCGAACAACGGACGAACGGTCCGATCTATCGCGCGACCCGAGAGAACGGCGTCATCCGACGGACGACCCTCGCGCTTGATGAAACGTGACCCCTTGATCTTGCCCGCGGCATAATACCGCTCTTCGTAATCGACCATCAGCGGGAAATACCCGCGTGACTGGCCCGCCTGTTTCGACATGACCGCCGTCGCCAAAACCACCGTCTCGCCGTAGCGGACGGTCACCGCGCCACTTGCCTGCTGTGCCAACAGTCCGGTAGATACCCGGAGCTCCCGACCGCCCAGCTGGAGCGCCCAACTCTTCTGTTCCTGCATAGCTTTATGCTCCCGAATGACGTCCCGGGACCCAAAGCGCAAAAATGAGACAAGAAAGCCGTTCTTTCCTCGTTTTTGAGATTTGAGCCGCGCACGCGCTTCGGATAGCGATATCAATGATTACCTTCCTCCTAACAGTACGGAAAAACCGACTCAAAGTCAATATACAAAGGAAAAGACCGTCCGTAGACGGTCTTTTCCGAAACGATATCCTACCTTCCGCCAAGCAGGAACGTCTTCCGGTCGGACGAGAGGTTCAGGAATTCGTCGGCGGTCTCTACGAGCTTACCGCTCGCCGATTCGGCGAACCCCACCACCTCGACCCGGCAACCGAAGGTCCCCTGAAGATATTCGACGAGCGGAATATAATCCCCGTCCCCGGACGCCAAAATGATCACGTCGAGTTTGGGAGCCATCTTGATGGCGTCAACCGTGATGCCGACATCCCAGTCCCCCTTTTTCGCCCCATCAGGGAAAATCTGTAGCTCTTTCGTCTTTACGTCGTATCCGTACGTTCCGATCGTCTCGAAGAATTTCTCCTCGGTCGCCTCGGTCGTCGTGATGCCGTATGCGATGGCGCGGATAAGCTTCCTACCCGCGACCGCCTCAGTCAATACGTTCTTGAAGTTGACCTTCTTCTTGTAGACGACGCGCGCACTGTGATACAGGTTCGATACGTCTACCAATATGCCGACCCGCTGCTCCGCTAATTTTGCCATATCCGTATGAATAACCAATAAATCATCCTCGCGGCAAGCCGCGAGGTATTCCCTCTGCGGTGTCATCCCGGGCTTGCCACGGTCGTTCTCGAACGACGTGGCTTGACCCGGGATCCATGTTCTCGCTTCGCAAGTTCTGTTCCGCGGCAAGCCGCGGGGTATTAGACCCAGAGAAGAGAATAGCCAAATTCCAATTACCCTTGTTGTTCCGACCGAGCCCGCGAGACGTCGTTCACGAACGCCTGTCTCGAGTGACAGACTCTGCTTGTCGATATTCTCCATCTTCCCAGCAAATGAAGGGAGATGCGATTGGAGCAACGACAAGAATGCACTTCCTTCCCACTATACGCCCGTACCGCCGAAAAAGAAGGACCGCCCGAAGGGCGGTCACATGCGCTACAGGCCGAGTGTCTTCTTCAATCCCTTTGCCGCCTTCTCGTCTGTCTTCTCGAGATACGCGAAGAGTTTCTTCCGCTTGGCGACCATCTTGAGAAGACCGCGACGGGAATGGAAATCCTGCTTGTTCTTCTTCAGATGCGCCGTCAGCTTCTTGATCTTCTCCGTGAACATCGCGATCTGGTACTCCGGCGAACCGGTATCCTTGTCATGCCGGACCACTTCCTTCGTCACCCGGACTTTCTGCGCATGCGTAAGCGCCATACTCTTGCGTAAGCCATACCGTCGTGCCGTGACTTCCGTCACGCGGCCCCGAAGGACCTCCACCCGCACCACTGTACGCTTCACCCTATGAAATTAACCTCCACACGATAACACGCCCTGGAATTCTTGGCAAGGCGGAAGAAAAACCCGCCTTTCGGCGGGCTTTCGTTTTCTCGTCTTCTGTTCCCCGTTCCCCGTTGTCAGTTGTAAGTTGTCAGTTGTAAGTTGTAAGTTCGGATCTAGAGCATCGTGAATGCTCCGACCTTGTCGCCTGCCTGAGGCTTCATGACGCGGACGCCCTGGGTGACTCGGGAGAGGAGCGGCACGGACTTGAACGGAATCCGGATGATCGTTCCCTTTTCCGAGGTCAATATGAGATCGTCCTCGATATTGGCCATGGAGGTGATCGCCGCACCGACGAGCATCCCCGTTTTGTCGGTGACCTTCATCGTCTTGATACCGGACCCACCTCGTTTCTGTACCTTGTAGTGTTTGAGGTCCGAGCGCTTTCCCTGGCCGTTCTGGGAGAGAATCAGGAGCTCCAGCCCCTTCTCGCCCTTATTGATAACGTCCATCGCGACGACCTCGTCGCCCTCGCCGAGACGTATGCCTCGAACGCCAGCAGCCGATCGTCCCATGGCACGGACATCTGTTTCCTTGAATCGGATTGCTTGACCGTCTTGGGTCGTCATGATGATATCGTCACCTCCATCGGTCGGCCGTACCCAGCTCAGGAGATCGCCCTTGTCGAGATTGATCGCGATGAGACCCGACCGTCGCACGTTCTCGAATTCCTCGATCTTGGTCTTCTTAACCGTTCCGTTACGCGTCGCCATGAAGAGATACTTTGTGTCATCGCCCTGTTTGCGCGCGACGAGCTCGGTGATCTTCTCTTCGGGACTGATCTGGATGAAGTTCACGATCGCCGCCCCCTTCGCGGTCCGGGACGATTCCGGAATCTCGTAGGCCTTCAGCTGGAAGACCTTGCCGGTATTCGTGAAGAACATCAGGTCGGCATGCGTCTCAAGCGAAAGCACCATCGCGATTTTGTCCTCTTCCTTGGTGACCGCGCCGATCACGCCCTTGCCGCCGCGCTTCTGCACCCGATACGCGTCCGGATTCATACGCTTGATATACCCGTCCTCGGAAAGCGTTATGATCGCGTCCTCGTTCGGGATCAGGTCCTCCTGTTTGAACTCACCGATACCGTTGCGGACGACCCGCGTCTTGCGGGCATCGCCATACTTCTCACGAAGCTCCAGGAGTTCGGTCTTCACCACGCCAAGCATCTTCTCGCGGCTTGAGAGCAGGTCTTCGAGCGTGGCGATAAGCTTCATCTTCTCGTCGAGTTCGTCCTCGATCTTCTGGCGTTCCAATCCAGAAAGCGTCTGCAATCGCATCTCGAGGATCGCGGTCGTCTGCCTATCGGAAAGACGGAAGTTCTTCATGAGGTTTTTGTGCGCCTCTTCCTTCGTCTTCGACTTCTTGATGGTCGCGATGATCTCGTCGATATGATCGAGTGCCTTCTTGAGACCTTCAAGAATGTGTGCGCGGTCCTTCGCTTTGGCGAGTTCATATTCGGCCCGGCGCTTCACCACAATCTGTCGATGCGCGATGTAGTGCTCCAGGATGGATTTCAGCGAAAGGATCTGCGGGTCGATGCCGTCCACAAGCGCCAGCATGTTCACGCCGAAATTTTTCTGCAAGTCGGTGAGGGTGTAGAGCTGGTTCAGGACTTTCTGCGGATACGCGTCCTTCTTGAGTTCGACGACGACGCGCACACCGTCCTTGTCGCTCTCATCGCGCAGGTCACGGATGCCGAGAATTCTTCCCTCCTTCACCAGATCGGCCAGTTTCTCGATCAGGGTCGCCTTGTTCGTCTGGTACGTCATCTCGGTGACGACGATCTGGAACATCCCAGCCTTTGTCTCGACGATTTCCGCTTTCGCCCGCATCGCGATCTTGCCCCGACCGGTCGCGTACGCTTCACGGATATCCGAGGATCCGTACACGAATCCGCCGGTCGGAAAATCAGGCCCCTTGATGAACTGCATCAGGTCGTCGACGGTCGCGTCCGGATGATCGATCAGGTGGCAGATGCCGTCGGAGAGTTCCTCAAGATTGTGCGGCGGGATATTCGTCGCCATTCCGACCGCGATGCCCACGGTACCGTTCAGAAGCAGTTGCGGAAGCTTCGCCGGAAGCACCGTCGGCTCCATATGCACGCCATCGAAGTTCGGAACGAAGTCGACCGTATCCTTTTCAATGTCCAACAGCATCTCTTCCGCGATCGGCGCGAGTTTCGCCTCGGTATAGCGATATGCCGCCGGACTATCACCGTCCATGGAACCGAAGTTTCCCTGCCCCAGACAAGCGGATATCGCAACGAGAAATCCTGCGCCATGCGGACCATGGTGTCGTAGACGGCCGTATCGCCGTGCGGATGCCACTTTCCCAGCACCTCACCGACGACCGTCGCGGATTTCCGGAATTTCGCCGTCGATCGGAGGCCGGTCGACCACATGGAATAGAGGATGCGGCGATGCACCGGCTTCATACCGTCGCGCACGTCGGGAAGGGCCCGGGAAACGATCACGCTCATCGCGTAATCGAGGTATGATTGTCTGACCTCGTCGGTGATCTGTCGTTCCTCGATCCGACCGTTCATATCGATATCATGCTGCTCCTGAGCCATAGGATGTATGCGGTTATGATTCCTGTTACGTTTCCATTCCACGCGCTACCGCGAGCATGCGCCGGAATATCCCCGATGAGATTCGAGACGGATGCAAAAAGGCGCCTTGCGAACAAACCTATTCCTGAGCCGCTCCCGAGAGACCCTCCTCATACAATGATTTGGCCTCATCGAGATCGCGCATGACGGACTGTCCTTGGTCCTTCAGGTCCGTCACCGAAGACGGGACGACTGTCCTCAAGGCCTTCGCGTCCTTTTCCGACGAACGTTTGAAGCTGTCGCGAAGGGATACCACCCAAAACATGAAGATGAGCGACATGACAATGGCCACGGCTATCCAGACATATCGTGTCCGCACATGCTCCGGCTCCTGACGGATCTCGCCGATCTTCCGTTCGATGAATGCCTTCATACGGCTATGACTTCTGAAGAAATACCACTTCCATCGATTTCCCGTCAAGGTCTTTTTTCTTGAAATTGAGTTTCGAGAGCTCCTCGCCGACCTTACACCCCGTCTCCCGGCAAAATATCTCCGGCCCGTCGGCCTCCACGGAAACCCCGTCCATCCCGTAGTGCATGGGGATGACTATTTTCGGTTCTATGGCCCGGATAAGCTCGTCAACTTTCTTGGAAGGTATCGCATCTCCCCCGCCGACCGGGACGAACAGCACGTCGACGTCGCCGATCTTTCCGATAGTCGTACTGTCGAGTTCATGTCCGATCGCACCGAGAAACGCCATGCGTATTTCTTCGGAATCAAAAACGTAGGTCGTATTCTGACCTCGATTCGAGCCGCCTTCGGCATCCCTGTACGTTGGAAACCCGAGCACACTCACCCCTTTCGCGGCGTATTCCCCCGGAGTATGGATGATGACCGGATCGTCCTTGAGTCCGCCGAGGGCGCCATCCGTCGGGTCGATATGGGAAAGCAAGACGATATCCGCGTGACCGAACGGTGAACGTATGCCCGTCCTCCGATCCGGAAGGTCGGTCCAGATGACCACATCTTCCGCACCGCGTCCCGCCGGCTTGGTTGTGATCTTGAAGCAGTAGTCCCCGTAATACTGTATGTTCATGACGGTCGTTCAAAAAAGAAAAGGCCCTGTGGCGAAATGAAGTCTAGCACGAAACCGGCTCGCCTGCCAAGCCTCAAATGACCCCTTACTTGCCAAATATCGGGAAACGATGTATGCTTTCCCGTACGTTTCCCGGGGAAACCCGGAGGCTTTCGGAAAGGCGTATTAATAGATAATCGGGACACCGCGCCGCGTCCCACCGATACAACCGTATGACAAAGGCTACCGCAGAAAAAGACCTGGCAACCCTTTTGACCGAAGATACCGTACTCATTCCGGCCGTAGGCGATGTCGTCACCGGAACCGTCATCCATGTCTCTTCCAATCATGCGCTCGTGGACCTCGGCCCGCTCGGGACCGGCGTCGTTTTGGGAAAGGAAATGAAAAGCGGCCTGGGCGGAAACGCCAAGCTGTTCGTGGGCGAAGAAATCAGCGCGACGCTGACGAGTTTCGAGAACGAGGACGGCGATATAGAGGTGTCCATCCGCGAAGCCTCTTATGAGAAGTCCTGGGAAGATCTGCAGGAAAAGCTCGAGAACAAGATCGTCGTCGATACGAAGGTACTCGATGCCAACAAGGGCGGACTCATGGTGGAACTCAACGGAATCATGGGATTTCTCCCGGTGTCCCAACTTGCGAACGAGCACTATCCGCGCGTCGAGGACGGAGACAAGAACAAGATCCTGGAGCTCCTGAAAGCGCTCATCGGCGTCACGATAAACGTCCGTATCCTCGATACCGACCGCGAGAACGAGAAGCTCATCGTCAGCGAAAAGGCAGCCCAAAGCGAGCGAGACCGCGAACTCATCAACCGTCTCCGCGCCGGCGACGAGATCGAGGGTGAGGTCTCAGGCGTCGTCGACTTCGGTGCCTTTGTCAAATTCGATGCGCCGACGGATAAGGATGGCAAGAAACCGAGTCAGAAACTGGAGGGATTGGTGCACATCTCCGAACTCGCCTGGCAGCTCATCGACGATCCGCGAGAGATCGTGAAGACGGGAGACCTGGTCAAGGCGAAAATCATCGGCATCGAGGATACCCGCATCTCGCTTTCCATGAAAGCTCTCAAGGAAGACCCGTGGACCAAGGTCGCGGACCGCTACGAAGCCAATCAGACCGTTTCAGGCAAGATTGACAAGATCAACCATTTCGGCGCCTTCGTATACCTCGACAAGGACATTCACGGCCTCGCGCACGTATCCGAATTCCACGACGTATACCCGGGTCGGAAGATGGAAGACATCTTCAAGGTCGGAGAGACGTACGACTGGAAAATCCTTTCCATCGAACCGAAGGCGCATCGCATGGGGCTCCTCCCTATCAAGGACGGTGCGAAGAAAAAGAAGGACGTCGAGGAAAAGGACGAGAAATAAGCCCCGAAAAGTCCCGCCGCGCGCGGGGCTTTTCTTACCGGAAACAAATAGATTGCCTAACCATATGAACGTTGCCAAGCTATTCGTCGTCTACGGGCCCTCAGGGTCCGGACAGGACTCGCTGGTCGAAGGGATAGCCCATCGTCTACCGGTCGAACGCGTCATTACGACAACGACCCGAGGGATGAGGCCCGGCGAAAGTCAGAAACATCCGTACTGGTTCATATCCAGAGACGCATTCGAGGATGCCATCCGAAACGACAGTTTTATAGAGTGGGCAAGAACGTATAACGACGAATTCTACGGTGTCACGCGCGCTGAAATGGAACGAGTAACGAATTCGGGAAAAATTGGTATCTGGAAAGTCGACTGGAAAGGAGCGAAAAGTATACGGGCTTTGTTCCCGCAGATACCGATTATCTTTGTTACAGCACCACTCGAAAGTATTCGCCAACGCATACTGCATCGGGACCAACCCGAAGATTCTTACTTCAAGGAACGGATGACATACATCGAGGACCTCCTCGCCCGTCCC